>MTKX01001764.1_pt4 | contig 29764 bp, 31 predicted proteins | sample 1042771 | NCBI WGS metagenome assembly MTKX01 (sample SAMN06212183, study PRJNA360534) | anaerobic digester metagenome | biome: Wastewater treatment plant; material: sludge; isolation source: anaerobic digester fed with sludge from wastewater treatment plant | place: Denmark: WWTP Randers ...
GCCGTCAATCTGGCCGGCATCGAAGGCGCTCTCAAGACCGGAAAGGTAGCGGGAGGCCGCAGGCAGATCATGGGACGCTCGCTGAATTATGACGTCGTGGCAAATGCCAATGCACTTGCTGATAAGATAAAAGCATTGATCCAGGTTGCCGCAGGCGACGATACCAATGTCCAGGTTCTGGGCGGAGGCAAACAGCTGCTCGTCCAGGTACCCACCGCCAGGGTTAACGCTGCCTCTGAGTTCGTGGTCGGATTGACTGCGGCCGCATCGGCAACTGTTGAGGCTCTGGTCCAGCAGTTCAAGGTAGGCATCGTCGAGGCTCCCATGGTTCACGCCTCCGTCTGGGGCGAGTATCCGCAGACCGTAGGCATGAACGGCGGAAATGTGGCTTCAGTTCTCAACATCCCCCAGAATGATGAGGGTCTGGGCTTTGCTCTGAGAAACGTCATGGCCAACCACCTGGCAGCCATCACCAAGAGGAACGCCATGAACGCCGCTGCTCTGGCATCCATTTATGAGCAGATCGGCGAGATGGAGATGGGCAACGCCATGGGCATATTCGAGCGCCACCAGCTCCTGGGCATGGCTTACCAGGGCCTGAACGCCAACAACATGGTATACGAGTGCGTCAAGGCTAACGGCAAGACCGGAACCATCGGCACCGTGGTCCAGAGCATCGTGGGCAAGGCTCTTGAGGACAAGGTCATCAAGGCCGGCAAGAAGATGCCCTCCGGATATGTCGTATATGAGGCCAATGATGTCTCCAAGTGGAATGCCTACTGCGCCGCTGGCGTTTTGGCAGCCACAATGGTCAACTGCGGCTCCCTCAGAGGCGCCCAGGCTGTGTCCTCGACACTGCTCTACTTCAACGATATCATTGAGAAAGAAACTGCTCTGCCAGGCTGCGACTTCGGCAGGGTAATGGGAACTGCCGTGGGCTTCTCCTTCTTCAGCCACTCCATCTATGGCGGCGGCGGCCCCGGTGTATTCAACGGCAACCACGTGGTAACCAGGCACTCCAGAGGATTTGCCATACCCTGCGTGGCTGCAGCAGTAGCATTGGATGCCGGCACTCAGATGTTCACACCTGAGATGACATCTGGTCTGGTCGGTGCCATATACGGCGAGATCAAGGAATTCCGTGAGCCGATCGTATCGGTTGCGGAGGCTGTGTAAAGGCGGAAAAATGGTCACTGCATCAGACACGGAATCGATACAGGTCGAGATACTCCCACAGAGATATCTCATGCCTGCCACGGCTCAAAAGCTCCTGAACGCGATCTATGAGAATGGGGGAATAACCAGGATAATGATCCAGGGCCCCAACCTTCCCAGATCCGTGCCCTATGGTCCCGCTAAAGGGACCCCCATTGATGAGAACAGAGATCTCATCATTGAGGTGGCAGGACAGGCTTTTGAGCTGGGCGTCAAGCTGGGAAGGGTCAGGCTGGAGCTGGAAAGCGAAAAATATCTGCCCGGCCTGAAAGCGGCGTGTGAGCGAGCGTTGCCTTTCACCTTCCAGATCAAACAGGGCAAGTTCTTCCATAACCGTCCGACGATCTCGGACTATGCCAAATATGGCGATGTGGAGGATAAGAGAATCCTGGGACTGATCGATCCCAAGGCCAGAAAGGATAAGCTGGCCATATTGTCTGAAGAAAAAGTGACTATTGAAGATGAGGAGAGATAAATATGGCATACACACCACAGTTTTATCCCGGAAGCACCTCTGTTGGCATCAACAGAAGAAAGCACATGTCCGGAAATGTCGAGAAGCTCAGGGATATCCCTGAGGCGGATGTCGTGGCCATCATGGGCCACAGGGCACCCGGCGCCGATTACTCCAGCACCCATCCACCCCTCAAGGAGATGGGCGAGCCCGACTGCCCCATAAGACAGGCCGTAGAGCCCACCCCGGGCGCAGCCGCAGGCGACCGCGTCAGGTACTCCCAGTGGACCGACTCCATGTACTTCGCACCCTCCATCCCCTACTTCAGATCCTATTGGGGAGCCATCAACTGCAAGGGCTGCGATCCAGGCACCCTGTCCGGCAGACAGATCATCGAGGCCAGAGAGAGAGATATTGAAAAGTACACCAAGACCCAGTATGACAGCGAGATGACCGATGTGGCCCTCTGTTCCATGAGAGGCTGCACTGTGCACGGCCACTCCCTAAGGCTGGAAGAAAACGGCATGCAGTTCGATATGCTGGCCAGGACCGAGCTGGGTAATGATGGAAACGTCCTTGGCGTAAAGGATCAGGTAGGCATTCCACTGGATAAGAAGGTCAACCTGGGCAAGCCCATGACCGAGGCCGAGGCCAAGAAGAGAACCACCATCTTCCGGTTCGATGGTGTACCCATGAGCGGAACTGTCGGAGCCAGAAAGCCCGATGAGGCCGTGGAGATGACCCACCATATGTGGGAGCTTAGGACCAAATGGGGCTACAGGCCGGAGTAAGAGGGGTGATTTAAATGGCAGTTAAGCACACCAAGAAGCTATTCGTTAAGGCTCTGAACAAGAAGTTCGGAAAGGATTTCGATCTGGCCAGCCAGAAGGTAGAGTACAAGAGACTGGGCCCGGAGCAGAACGCCCGCAAGCGGGAGTTCATGGAGTACGCCAAGAAGCTGGAAGGCAAGCGCGGCATGACCGGCTACAATCCCTATGTCCATGCCGGCGGCATTCCCCTGGGACAGAGGCAGCTCGTGCCCTACAAGCTCTCCTCCACAGAGTATGTGGTAGAGGGCGACGACCTGCACTTCGTCAACAATCCCGCCATGCAGCAGTTCTGGGATGATATCCGGAGGACCATCGTGGTCGGCCTGGATATGGCCCATGAGGTGCTGCAGAAGAGGCTGGGCAAGGAGGTCACACCCGAGACCATCAACAACTACCTCGAGATCCTCAACCACGCCATGCCCGGCGCAGCCGTGGTTCAGGAGCACATGGTGGAGACCCACCCCGGCCTGGTAGATGACTGCAACGTCCGTGTCTTCTCCGGCGACGATGCCCTGGCCGATGAGATCGATGACCAGTACAAGATCGACATCAACAAGATGTTCCCGGCGGAGCAGGCCGAGGTCCTCAAGGCCGCTATCGGCAAGACCACCTGGCAGGCCATCCACGTCCCGACCATCGTAGTCAGGACCTGCGACGGCGGCACCACCTCCAGATGGAGCGCCATGCAGCTGTGTATGACCTTCATCGATGCCTACAACATGTGCGCCGGTGAGGCTGCTGTGGCCGACCTGGCCTATGCCGCCAAGCACGCTGCCGTCTTGCAGATGTCCGACATGCTGCCAGCCAGGCGGGCCCGCGGACCCAACAACCCCGGCGGTATCTCCTTCGGCTTCATGGCCGACATGGTCCAGACCTCCAGGGTCAAGCCCCAGGATCCAGCATATGTATCTCTGAACGTGGTCGCCGCAGGCTCCATGTTCTACGATCAGATCTGGCTGGGAAGCTACATGTCCGGCGGTGTGGGATTCACCCAGTACGCCACTGCTGCCTACACCAACGATGTCCTGGATGACTTCTGCTACTACGGCGTGGACTATGCCAACGACAAGTATGGAGGATTCGCCAAGGCACCCGCGGCCATCGATGTGGCCAAGGATTGCGCCACTGAGGTCACCCTTTACGGCATTGAGCAGTACGAGGCCTTCCCCACCCTGCTTGAGGATCACTTCGGCGGGTCCCAGAGGGCAGCCGTTCTGGCAGCCGCATCCGGCATCACCTCTGCCATCGCCACCGGCCACTCTCAGATCGGCCTGGCCGCCTGGTATCTCTCCATGCTCCTGCACAAGGAAGCCTGGGGCAGACTGGGATTCTTCGGCTACGACCTGCAGGATCAGTGCGGTCCAACCAATGTGTTCTCCTACCAGTCAGACGAGGGCAATCCATTGGAGCTGAGGGGCGCCAACTATCCCAACTACGCCATGAACGTGGGCCACCAGGGAGAGTACGCAGGCATCACCAGCGCCGCACATGCTGGGCGCATGGATGCATTTGCCGTCAACCCCCTGATCAAGGTCTGCTTCGCCAACCCCGGCCTGGTCTTCGACTGGACCAACATCCGCGATTGCTTCGGCAAGGGCGGTGCGCGCGAGTTCCGCGCTGCAGGCGAGAGATCCTTGGTCATGCCCGCGGTGTAGGTCGAGAGGCCTACCACCCTTTTTCCTTTTTTTATAATCTGCGCTCCAATGCCAGTGTAGAAAGCATTTTGTCTGCCAAGAGAAGCTCCATTCCGAGAATATCTACCTCTGAATCGGAGGAGACTCTAATTATCATCAAAACCAAATTGAGAAAAGGTGAACATTATGTGTTGCATGCAAGATCCCAGCGGAACCGGACAGGCAGGTATTGGCTTTATGAAGATGATGCAGATGCATGGAGAAAGACAGGGAAGCTTTCCTCTCATCGGAGATAAGTTCCCCCCCATGGAGGTCAAGACCACCCACGGGATGCTGAAGCTGCCCGATGCCTATGCCGGCAAATGGGTTGTTCTATTCTCTCATCCCGGCGATTTCACTCCCGTCTGCACCACCGAGTTCGTCTCCTTTGAAAAGAAGAGAGAAGAGTTCGAGAAGCTGAACTGTGAGCTGATCGGCCTGTCCATCGATCAGGTCTTCTCCCACATGAAATGGACGGAATGGATCAAGGAGAAGCTGGGGGTGCAGATCAATTTCCCCATCATCGCCGATGACTCGGGACGGGTCGCCTCCCGCCTGGGAATGCTTCATCCCGGCAAGGGCACCAATACGGTGAGAGCGGTCTTCATCATCGATGCCGAGGGCACAATAAGGATCATCCTCTTCTATCCCCAGGAGATCGGCCGCAATATGGATGAAATCCTCAGGGCCCTGAAGGCCATGCAGACAGCGGACAAGTTCAGGGTGGCCATGCCCGCCAACTGGCCCAACAATGAGCTGCTGGGCGATGAGGTCATCATCCCGCCACCGGCTGACGAGAAGACTGCCGCCACCAGAAAGACGGGTGGAGAGATGGTCTGCGAGGACTGGTGGTTCTGCCATAAGAAGCTGGGCAAATAGCTCCCTAGAAATCATACCAGCCCATCAGGGCCCGGCAGAGCCGGACGCTATTTTAATTTTTAAAATCAAATATATTCCCGGTACTTTCGGAGCAGCTGCATGACCCGTTTAAGATCCTTTCCCTGCCCTTTCGCCTCGCCCAGATAGGTATTGTAAAGATCATTGGTGATGGCTCTGGGAACCGGCTTGCAGCCCTCACCCTGGAGCATCAGCTCGAAGCATCTTGCCTCCGCCTCGGAGAGCCGCAGAGCCCTGTAGTCGCCATCATGCTCCTGATAGAGAGCCAGCTCCTCTTCCGGGGAATCGAGAGCCCGCCTTGCCAGGGGGGTTCCGGGAATGGGCTCGGCTATGCTCACAAAGACATCGTCCAGCATGGCCTGCTCCAGGAAGCTCATGCTCTCCATATAGTCCTCTCTGCTCTCGCCGGGATATCCCACGATGAAGCTTCCTCCCACCTTGACCCCCACCCTCCTGGCCAGCTCTACGGCCCTGAGGTTGTCTTCCCTGGTGACTCCCTTTTTCATGGCTTTAAGCATGGCATTGCTTCCGCTCTCCAGTCCAAAGAACACCCAGCCGATGGTGTAGTCCCGCACCGCTTCGAGAACGGCCTCATCCACCAGGTCCACCCTCATGTCCGGCACGGAGAGGTTCCTCTTGCCTAAAATCCCGGATAGAGCGCGAAGCATCTCCACGAATGCCTCTCGATTTATCTGCTTGCCGTAGCCGAATAGCGAGCCAGTGCCCCCGCTCACCGCCACCCGGCTGACGCCCTGCCTCTTCATCTGCCGGACCTCCTCCACTATATTATCTATGCTGCGGCTCCTGATGCTCCGTCCGAAGAGGCGGGGCACCTGGCAGAAGGTGCAGCCTCCCAGGCAGCCTCGATGGGTCTCAATGTAGACATTGGCGCCACGCACGTTCTGCTGGCAGAGGTCGTCCGGTATCAATGGAAGGGGATGGTTTAGAGAGGATATCGGCAGGCAGGGAGATTTCACAATCCTTCCATCATCCCTATAGGCTGTGCCCGGCAGCCCCTCCGGGCCCTTTTCCACCAGATCGGCGACTATATCCTCCCCTTCTCCAGTGACCACCGCTCTGGCATCAAGCTCTCCCATGACCATCTCCGGGCATAGGCCTACCGGGCCGCCCACATAGACATTCTCTTTAGCCGCCACAAACTCTCTGATCTTGGGATCGAGAAGCTGCATGGTGGAGAATAGGCTGAGCAGGACGACATCTCCCTGTGGGTGCAACTTGCTGGTGATCTTTACGTCATGCCCCTTATCCCTCAGCACCCCGCCCAGGACCAGGGAGCCGTAGGTGTATGTTCCCGGAGATACGATATCAACTTTCATGTCTGATCCATTCTGGCTGGCTTAAAACTGCTGTTGCGGTATTCTAGCCTGCTCAAATATAAAACCGCTTGCCATTTCTCAAGCCAAAGGGCATCATGAGGTAAAGGAGGGTGAGCCGGCACATCTCATGGCGGGAGGGAATCTTTTTGGCGACCTACTGTGCCGGCTTCAAAATTCGAGTTCCGCCCTGCCTCAACCCGATTCGACTGAGGCTAATTAGAGCTTATACGAATAAATATTTAATCTTTCCTGTTGAAAAAGGTATTAATCTGAAATTTTGTCGTTGACCTTTCAGGCGGAGGAATTGCGTGTATGCGGCACTGCTCCAGAAAAATTGAGCCGAAGCGAGGGAGATCTGCAGACCGGGAAAACCTCCTAGTAGACAACCTCCTCGATCTTATTGCCTCTGGGCATCAGGGAATGGTCGGGATTGCCGGAGGGCTTCATCTCTATCCTCTTGCCCTGGGCTTTGAAGAATTCCATATGCTTCTTGGCCAGATCCAGCTTGTCGTCCCCCACCGTATGGACCACATAAGCCTCCTGTTTGGCCTCATCGTAATATAGCTCGTGTCCGGTCCAGCCATTGGCCTTTCTGACTGCCATCCTCTCATCGAACTTCTTTCTCCAGGCTGCAAAGTCCGGTGCGCTATGTCTAACCACTCCGATTCGGGTCATAATTTCACTCCATTAGTGATGATGGTTGTTCTACCTAATAGAGATTTTCATGGGGCAGAGGCGCCGGAAAGCTCCTCTAAGATGCGGGAGACGATAGCATCGAAGCACTTTGATGCGGCCATCTTCTTTCCCTCAAAGGCAATGCTCCGATCGCCAAGCCGTCCTATCTCTGCATCCAGAGGAATAGATATATTTAATCAGTCCTAATAGATTTAAGATTAATACTATTAAACATATGTAATATAACCGGTATTCAGCCTTTTATCTCAGGCGGACTATCTGCTTCAGCTGATCTTTTTAAGGACTCAAGCCTTGAGGCAAGCAGCTCTCTTCGCGACTGCAAAATGGCCATCTCCCTCTCCACGAGCTGCATGTTCTGCTGCCGGGCCAATTCGGCCACATCCTGGGGACCTTTTTCTCCCCGCAGAACAAAGCTTCCTCCCTCGATCAGGAGCCCCATGCCGTAGACCAGAGCGGCGGCGATCTTATGCCTGGCATTCATAAGATCGTTCCACAAAGCCTTCCTGGAGATGCCCATATAAAATGCCGCCTCCTCCTGGTCCAGGTCCAGCAGGTCCACCAGACGAACCGCTTCCAGCTCCTCCAGAGTCAGGGATAAGGCCTCCGTCCTGGGGCAGCCTTCGGGCAAGAAGCATCGTACCGACGGAACCTCGGATATCCAGCGCCGTCCTCTCCTTCTTCCTCGACAGGGACACATAAGCGTAGATTGGATGCAGGCTTATTTCAACCTTGCGAATCAGAAATGTTTAAATATATTGTCTCATAAGTTACTAATATCGAGGGGCAGGCAGAGATGATTATGCTGCTCGATGAAAATATAAATTGAGGTGAATGAAACATGCCTTGGGGAGATTGTACGGGACCGTGGTGGATTGGCCCTCAAGGAAATAGGGCCGGCTACATTAATCCATGGTGTCGGCGCGCCTACGGAAGAGGCGCAGGATACGGCAGGGGCTTTGGCCGGTACNNAGCCAGCCTACTCCGGAGGAAGAGAGAAGCTATCTGGAGGCGGTGGCCAGGGATCTGGAGGCTGAACTTAAATCCGTCCGGGATCAGATAGAAAGGCTGCAGTCCAGGTCATGATCAGCGGGAACTGCAGCCGCAATTTTTGTCTTTTTCATAATGCATGTGCCAGGATCTTGGCTTTGCAGAGAATAGCCGGAACTGACCGGGGGGACATACTGCTCTTTAGGAGCGGCTCGCAGATCATCTGAGAGCCTTTGTCAATAAGCGGGAGGCGTAATAGTACATTTATCCTCTGAGGAATATGCGGCCATGGCGGCGCATTAGCGCAATGCAATTAAGTCTGGATGAATATAATGTATCAGGCAAAGAAGATGGAACAGCAAACTCCCTCCGTGGTAAGGGTTGCCCTCTATTCCCTGCTCTTCAACCTCTCTCTGCTGGGGGCCAAGATCTTCCTCTCAGCTATCACCGGAAGCCTGGCCTTGCAGGCTGATGCCGTCCACACCCTGGTGGATGTCCTGGCCTCGGCCGCCCTAATCCTGGGCCTGAAGATCTCGGAGAGGAAGAGCGAAAGCTTTCCCCTTGGGCTGTACAAGGTGGAAAATCTGGCCTCCATCGCCATCTCATTTCTGCTCTTCTTCACCGCCTATGAGATAATCCGGGAGGCGGCTGTAGCCGCTCCACAGGCTCCCCCATATCAGGGATATGCTCTCTTGGCGGTGGCTGCCATCATCCCCCTCCCTTATCTATTCGGCAGCTTTCAAATCCGGGTGGGACGCCAGACGGGATCTCCGAGCCTCATCGCCGACGGCGTGCAGCACAGGGCTGATGTCCTCACCTCGTCCCTGGTCTTCCTGGCCCTGGCCGCCCAGAGCACTGGCCTGCCTTTGGACCGGATTGCTGCGGCCATCATAGCCCTGGTGATAGTTAAAGAGGGCTGGAGAATCCTGGTGGACGGCATGCGTGTCCTCCTGGACGCCTCAGTGGACCTCAAGACCCTGGAAAAGATCCGCTCCCTGATAATGCTGGCACCCGAGGTTGCCGGAATCGAGGAGCTGGTGGCCAGGAATTCGGGTCGCTATCTCTTTGTCCAGGCCAGCCTGCTATTCAGGGTCTCGGATCTCAGAAGAGCCCATATGGCCGGCAAGCGCATCGAGGCGGAGATAAAAAAGGAGCTGCCCCAGGTGGACCGGGTCACCATTCATTATCAGCCCATCCAGAGGAGCAGTCTCAGATACGCCATTGCCCTGCAAGATGCCAGAGGAGCTTTGAGCGAGCACTTCGGCGAGTCGCCCTTCTTCGCCCTGGTAGATATAGACCTGCAGAGGAAGGATATTAGCAGACAGGAGATAGTGGCAAATCCCTACAGCAATCTGGCCAAGGGAAAAGGCCTGAAGGTCTCCCGGTTCTTGCTGGCATACAAGCCGGATATAATCATATGCAAGGAGAGCCTGGCCGGAAAGGGTCCTGGATACGCCTTTGCTGAGGCGGGTGTGGAGACTGCCCAGACTGAGGCGGAGAGCCTGGAGGGGTTGATAAAGAGCCTTGCCGGGACGGATATGGAAATGAAGGGTATGCAGGTGGCGGGAACGCAGGATGCTGGTATGCAGAGATAACAATGGAGACAATTGAAGAACTCTTAAATACTAAATCGCATATATGCACAATTATTCCGATTAGTCATTATCGTAAAATGCGAGGCTTGAGATGAAGGTATGTGTTACTGCAGCAGCGTCAGGCATTGACGCTCCTATGGACCCCAGATTTGGGCGGTGTCCCTTTTTCGTGGTGGTCGACCTGGACAGCATGAACGAGATATCCATTCCCAACGCCAATGTCNNGTGGCAAGGCAGGGCGTCTCTGCTCTGATAACCGGAAACATAGGCCCCAATGCCATGCAGACCTTATCCGCGGCAAAGATCGATATCTATCAGCATCCGGGGGGTATAGCCGTGAGAGCGGCTTTGGAGGCGTTTCAGAGGGGAGAGCTCTCCAAGATCGAAGCGCCATCAGTTTCAGCCCACTCCGGCATGGGCCTGGGAAGGGGTCCCGGCCAGGGAATGGGGCGGACAAAAGGCGGCAGAGGACAGGGCCAGGGCGCAGGCAGAGGAGGCCGGCAGCAATGAAGATCTGCGTTCCCACCATGGGGCCTGCTGGCATAGAGGAGGACATCTGCCAGCACTTCGGCCGGGCTCCTACATTCACCATTGTGGACCTGGAGAATGGAGATGTGGCAGTGCTGCCCAATGTGAGCGAGCATATGGGCGGTGTGGGATTGCCCACTGAGACCATCTTCGCCGCCGGGGTGCAGGTGATGATAGTGGGAGGCCTGGGGCCCAAAGCGGTTCAGGCCTTCAGCCAGGCCAACATCGAAGTATTCGTCGGAGCCGCCGGAACGGTCAAAGATGCCGTTGATGACTGGAAGTCGGGGATGCTCAGCCGGGCCGATATGGACAATGCCTGCAGGGATCACAGGCATTAGACCGTCGTTGTCAGGATCCATCTCGAGGTAGTCAATTGAAGATATCCATAGCCAGCGGCAAGGGCGGCACAGGCAAGACCCTGGTTGCCACCAGCATGGCTGCATCCCTGGCCTCAACCGGCAGAGTTGCAATTGCTGATTGCGATGTGGAGGAGCCCAATTCCTATCTCTTTTTCCCGGACAGGGTTCTTTTGGAGCGGAGAGAGTGCCATGTTGCCGTGCCGGTGATAGAGGAGGAGAAGTGCACCCATTGCGGCAAATGCGCCGAGGTCTGCGCCTATCATGCCCTGGCCGTCCTTCCCCAGACAGTTCTGCTCTTTCCGGAGCTGTGCCACGGCTGCGGTGCCTGCAGCATCGTCTGCCCGGAGAAGGCCATCAGTGAGAGCTTCCGCTCCATTGGGGAGATATTCCTGGCCCGATCCCCGGGTGTTGAAATGGTCTGGGGCGAGCTGACTCTGGGCGAGGCCCGGACCACCCCTCTGATCAAGGCGGTGAAAGAGAGGGCGGAAGGAGATACGGTGATAGTGGACTGTCCTCCGGGGACATCCTGCTCCATGGTGGAGGCGGTGAGAGGCAGCGATTTCTGTCTTCTGGTTACCGAGCCCACTCCCTTCGGACTGTACGATCTAAACATAGCTCTCAAGGTTTTAGATAAGATGAAGATGCCTCATGCCGTTCTGGTCAACAAGAGCGGCATGGGAGACAGGAAGGTTTACGATTATCTGGAGCAGAAGAAGGTAGCTCTGCTCATGGAGATCCCCCTGGACAGAAAGATCGCTGAGATATACTCACGGGGCGAGATCTTCTCGGAGAAGATGCCGGAGTGGAAGCCCAGGTTTGCCGCCCTGGTCAGCCGGATCAAAGAGATGATATCATGAAGCAGATAGCTGTGGTCAGCGGCAAAGGAGGCACGGGCAAGACCTCCATAGTGGCCTCTTTAGCCGCTCTATCCAGCGGCCGGGCGGTTTATGCCGATTGCGATGTGGATGCTCCCGATCTGCACCTCATCCTCCGGCCCCAGGTTCAAGAGAGCCATGATTTCATTGGAATAAAGAGGGCCTCCATAGACAGCGATAAGTGCGTCCAGTGCGGAAGCTGCCAGGAGGCCTGCCGCTTTTCGGCCATTCAGGACTTCCAGGTGGATCAGGCCCTGTGCGAGGGCTGCGGCGTATGCAAGCTGGTCTGTCCGGCGGAGGCAGTGGAGATGAAAGACTGCCTTGCCGGCCATGCCTACATATCCGATACCCGCTTCGGCCCTCTGGTCCATGCCGAACTCTTTCCCGGCGAAGAGGCCTCAGGAAAGCTGGTGGCCATGGTCCGGGAGATGGCTCGCAATCTGGCAGAGTCGCGCCATATGGATCTGGTATTGATCGACGGCTCTCCAGGTATCGGCTGCCCGGTGATAGCCTCCCTGACCGGTGTGGACCTGGCTCTGGTGGCGACCGAGCCCACCATCACCGGGGAGCATGACCTGGACAGGATTTTAGGGGTGGCGGCTCACTTCGGGATAAAAACCGCCATCTGCATCAATAAGTGCGACCTCAATCCGGAAGGAGCAGGCCGAATCGAGGCTCTGGCCCAGGAGAGGGGGGTAGAGGTGGTGGGAAGGCTGCCCTATCATACCTCGGTGGTGGAGGCCATGGTGGCGGGCCAGGCGGTGGTAGAGAGAGGGGGCCCGGTGGCCCAGGCCATGAAAGAGATGTACAAGAGGCTGGAAGAGATGATCTAAATAGCGGGGTGCGCCTTTACTTCCACCTTACCTTTTTCCACATTCACTTTTCCCACATTCACTTTTCTACCCTCTTCAGTGGATCGGGCAGGGATCAGGCCTGATGGGCAAGGGCATTGACGCCCATAGAAAATGATATCTCTCTTCCAAGAGACAAGCCGTTGTGAAAGATGGTGAAAGCTGAGGCGAGCCAGCGCAAAAAAAACTTTTATTGCACTGATGAAGGAGGATTGAGGGAGGATTGAGCCAGGCCCAGACATGTCAAAATGACGTGAATACTATCCCGGCCTATGTCAAGGGCGGCATCAAGGCGGCATGGCCGATATGCATCGGCTACATTCCATTAGGGCTTGCCTTTGGCATTCTGGCCCAAAAAGCGGGATTCGATTGGCTTGATATCGGGATCATGTCCGCTATCGTCTTTGCCGGAAGCTCCCAGTTCATAGCGGTCTCCATGCTGGGGGCAGGAGCGGCCCCGCTCTCCATTGTTCTTACCACTCTTGCGGTCAATCTGAGGCACGTCTTGATGAGCGCTGCCCTGGCGGTTCATCTTCACGGCGTCAGCCGGAAATTCCTTTCCATTTTCGCCTACGGGGTGACTGATGAGAGCTTTGCCGTCAATATCGTCCGGTTTCGGGAGGGGGGATGGCATCCCTGCCAGGCCCTGGCGCTCAACCAAGCGGCAAATTTCACCTGGATCGCCAGCACCGTCCTGGGAGGATACGGCGGTCAGTTCATAGCGCCGGGAAGCTTCGGCATCGATTATGCGCTCAGCGCCATGTTCCTCTGCCTGCTGGTCTTTCAGCTCCAGGGAAGGATTCATTTGTTGACCGCTGCCCTGGCCGGGCTTCTGGCCACGGCCATCTCTATTTTGTTGCCGGGCAACTCCTTTGTGATCATTGCATCTGTATTGGGGGCAAGCCTGGGCTTTGCCGTCAAGAAATATGCTTCTCTGCAGAGTGGTGAAGGCAATGCTGGAGAATGAATACGACTTTATATTATTGATAGCAGGAATGGGGCTTGTCACCTATATCCCCCGCTGGCTCCCGCTGTTCTTCCTCTCACAACGAAAGCTGCCCCAATGGCTGGTGGACTGGCTGGACCTGATACCGGTAGCCATTCTCAGCGCCCTTATATTCCCTGATCTCTTGGTCACCGGCAGCCCGCGCCATCTCGATGTTGTGCAGCTCAAGTCTGCCGTGGCTATTCCCACATTTCTCTTTGCCCTGAAGACCAGGTCTCTGGGGGGAACCGTTCTGGTGGGAATGATGCTCTTCTGGCTGACATCAAGCTTGATTTGAGACATGGACAAGAACAACACAAAATATAAATCGATATGCATGCTAATCAATTAACCAATGAATGCAGACCAGGCAACCGTATTTGCCATCATATTAGCTGCATTTATTCTTTTTATATGGGGGCGGTGGCGTTATGATCTTGTGGCCATGATGGCCTTGCTCGCGGCGGTTGCCGCGGGAGCCGTGCCCTGGAACCAGGCATTTTCCGGATTTGCCCATCCTGCAGTTGCGACCGTGGCAGCAGTTCTCATAATCAGCCGATGTTTTCTGGAATCAAACCTGATCGAGGTCATATTCAGGCGAGTCTCCAGACCAAACAGCTCTGTGGCCAGACAGTCCTTTACTCTGACCGGACTGGTGGCAGTGCTCTCCGGATTCATGAACAACGTGGGTGCTCTGGCCCTTCTCATGCCTGTAGGCATTCGCATCTCTCATTTGGGCGGCAATCCGCCTTCCCTTTACCTCATGACCCTGGCCTTTGGCTCTCTTCTGGGAGGCCTGACCACACTCATTGGAACTCCTCCCAACATAATCATCTCCACCTTCAGGACAGAGAATCTCGGTCAGCCCTTCGGCATGTTCGACTTCACGCCCGTCGGCATGGGTGTGGCATTCACCGGTCTGGTCTTCATATCCCTGCTGGGATGGAGGCTGACCCCGATACGCAAAGGCCAGTCATCCAAGAAGGAGAAATTTGAGGTAGAGAATTACTACACCGAGGTGAGAATCGCCGAGGGCTCAATCGCCTCGGGCAAGAGACTGAGCGAGCTGATGCCGGCTGGCGGATCGGACATCCAGTTTAAGGGATTATTGAGAGGCCAGAGCATTCTGGCTGATCTGGCCGGAGAAGCTCTCCAGGTGGGGGATATTCTGATCATCAAGACCAATGTCGATAGCCTTAACGATTTTATAAAATCCAATGAACTGGAGCTGACCGGAGAGAAAAAGATCGATCTTGGTGAGTCGGAGCACACCGAATTGATGGAGGCAGTGGTCATGAATGATTCGCGCCTGGTGGGCAGGTCTGCGAGCAGCATCTGCCTGCGTCGTCAATATGCAATCAACCTGATCGCTGTGGCCGGCCATGATGCTAAAAACCTGAAGCGCCTTCATCATATCATATTTCATCCCGGAGATGTTCTGCTGGTGCAGGGGCCTTCGGAATCCCTGACGGGAGTTGTGGAATTGCTGGGATGCCTGCCACTGGCAGAGCGTGGCTTGAAACTTGGCCCGGCCAAGGATATGCTGCTGCCTCTAATCATCTTCGCCCTGGCCATAATTGGATCGGCAGCAGGCATGCTTCCCGTGGAGATCGCATTTGCCGGCGCCGCTACAGCCATGATCTTGATCGGAATGCTTACCCTGCAGCAGGCCTACGAGAGCATAGACTGGTCCATCATAATCCTCCTGGGGGCAATGATCCCGGTCAGTCAGGCCCTGGAGAGCAGCGGAGGGGCGGTTCTGCTGGCTCAGAATTTGATTCAGATCTTCGGCCAGTACCCTGCAGCAGTAGTTTTAGCGGCCCTTATGATCTGGACCATGATCCTCACAAATGTGGTGAACAATGCCGCTGCAGCCGTGCTCATGGCCCCAATCGCCTATGACACGGCACAGGCCATGGGGAGCTCTCCGGACCCCTTCTTGATGACAATAGCCATTGCTGCCTCCTGCGCCTTCTTAACCCCCATAGGCCATCAATCCAATACCCTGGTCATGGGCCCGGGGGGCTATAAGTTCACTGACTACTGGCATATGGGCCTGCCACTGAGTGTGATCGTCATATTGGTGGCTATTCCCTTGATAATGTGGTTTTGGCCTTTATCTTCTTCATAATCAGCTTCCGGATCTCTTCAGCAAAGAACACCGTGCTGGATACGGCGAAGATTGTGGCCCAATCATGAAGCGAGAGTTCAACCGTTCCCAGAGCCATCTGGAAGAAGGCCACCTCGGTTGCCGTGAACTGCAGGGCTATGGAGGCAGCTATAGCTGCTACAAGATATTTATTGGTAAAGAGGCCTATCTTGAATACGGACTTGTCCCGCGACCTGCAGTTGAGGGCATTGAATATCTGGAACATGGCCAGGGTGGTAAATCCAAGAGTCTGAGCCCGGTGAATGTCCCCTCCATTCAGCTCGCTGGTGAACACCCAGATAGTCCCGGCAGCCATGAAGACTGCCACAAATAAAACATTCTTTAGAATATCCTTGTTGATGATGTTTGCCTTGGGATTTCTGGGCGGCTGGTCCATGACATCCTCTTCTTTGGGCTCCATGGCCAGATTGATCACCAGAAGGCCGTCTGTCACCAGATTGACCCACAGGATCTGCACCGGAGTGAAGATAAGCACATTTATGGCCAGGAAGACCAGAGATATCAGTATGGTGAGGATCTCTCCTGCATTTGTGCTGATGAGATATTTTACCACCTTTCGAATGTTCTCGAATATTACCCTGCCCTCCTCCACCGCATTGACTATGCTCTGAAAGTTGTCGTCCGTCAGAATCATATCTGCGGTCTCTTTGGTCACATCCGTCCCGGTTATGCCCATGGCTATGCCGATTTCGGATGCCTTGAGTGCAGGAGCATCATTGACTCCATCTCCGGTCATGGCCACGATATGGCCCCTTCTCTGCAGCGATTGGACTATGCGGTGCTTATGCTGGGGGGAGACGCGGGCGAAGACCGATGTATCCTGGATCAGTGCGTCAAGCTTTTCATCGCTCAGGCTGTCCAGCTCCGAGCCGCTCAGAACCCTGGAGCCTTCCTCGTAGATTCCAATCTCCCTGGCAATAGCCTGTGCGGTTATCTGATGATCTCCCGTGGCCATGGTCACCTTGATCCCCGCCCTCTTGCATAGCTTCACCGATCTTATGGCCTCGGGCCTGGGCGGATCGATCATCCCCGAGAAACCGACAAATATCAGGCCAACCGGCCCATCACTCTTAAAACGCTCCATGTCTTGGAGCTTAATGGGAGCATAGGCCAGGGCCAGGACCCTCAATGCCTCTCCTGCCATATCCGAGCTGGCGGCCAGGTAATCCTTCTTATCCTCCTCAGTCAAGGCCCTTGTCTCACCCTTATCCAGAACATGGGAACACATATCCAGAATGGTCTCAGGCGCTCCTTTAAGAAAAGCCAGAGCCACTCCGGAATCGGTGCGGTGAAATGTGGCCATGTATCTGTTCTTGGGATCGAAAGGAATCTCATCAATGCGGGGCAGGCTCTCTTCCAGCTGGCTCTTTTTTAAGCCTGCCTTTGCCGAAGCTACCACCAGGGCCCCCTCTGTGGGGTCTCCCAGAATCTCCCACCTGTCCTCTTTCTCGGATTTAAGTGAGGAATCGTTGCAGAGGGCAGCTATCTTGAGGAACATGTCCAGGCTTCTGTCCTCCGATACAGTCAAGGGCGAGCCGGCTATCTCAAAGCCGCCCTGGGGCTGAAATCCCACCCCGGAAACATCGACCATGCGGCCGGCCAGGAATATCTTTTGGACCGTCATCTGATTGGTGGTCAGGGTCCCGGTCTTATCGGTGCATACTGCAGTTATCGATCCCAATGTCTCCACAGCATCAAGCTTGCGGATGATTGCATTGCGGCTGGCCATGCGGCTGACTCCCACCGCCAGAACCACGGTTATGGCCGCCGGAAGGCCCTCGGGGATGGCAGAGACAGCCATGGCCAGGGTGAAGAGGAACAGCTCGATCAACTCAAAACCACGCCATATTCCCACGACCAGAGTCAAGCTGCTGGCAATGAGGGCCAGGATCATCAGCTTCTTTGAGAGATCCAGAGTTCGCCTCTTGAGGGGAGTCTTTGCCTTCTCCGTTTTGCTGATCTGTTGGGCGATCTTTCCCATCTCGCTCTTCATTCCGGTGGCATAAACAGCAGCTTTGCACCTTCCCTGAGTGACCACAGTCCCGGCGAAGATTATGTTGTCTTTTTCAGCAATGACGAGATCTCCCTGAAGAGTATCGATCCTCTTCCTTGCCGGCACCGACTCTCCGGTGAGCATGGATTCGTCAATCTCTAAATTTGCTTCTTCAATGATGCGAGCATCAGCGGGCACTTTAGCGCCTGCTTCAAGGAGGATTATATCCCCGGGAACAACCTCCCGGGACTTTATGCGCATCTCCTGACAGCTCCCCCTCTCCGGACAGTCCCTCAGGACCCTGGCTTCGGCAGACGCCTGGGATCTCAAGGCCAAAATGGCCTCTTCTGCCTTGTATTCTTTAAAAAATCCCAGGGCGGTGTTGATGCAGATCACAGCGATTATCACCGCTGCATCAATCGTCTTGTCTGCCAGGAAAGAGATGGCTGCAGCCAGGCTGAGCACTGCTATAAGAGGATTTCTCACCTGCTCTATGAGCAGGCCCAGCTTGCTCATCTTCTTGCCCTCTTCCAGCTCATTAGGCCCGAGAGCCTTGAAGCGCCTGGAAGCCTCATCCGAATTAAGGCCCCTCAAGCTGCTATCGAGCCTCTCCAGAACCTGCTCAGCGCTTAAAGCATGCCATCTGTTCTCAGATTCAAGAGCCATATATGCCCCACCCCGATATCCTCATTTATCCTCAATAAGATCTGCCCCTGAGCAAAGCCCCTATAGATATGCTTCAGTTGCATATCTGCGCATCATTCTGTGGCTGTTAAAGAAAGAGGCGATCATGCCGATTGAATTCTTCATCATCCTCATCCAATAATCTCTTCTCTGGTAGAACATGGGGATTATTATATACTCAAGCTTGCTATAAAAATCTTCAATCTCCCTCTTTCGAGCCATCTCAAAGGAGATATCTTCCCCCGGCTCAGGCCCGATGGACCAGCCTGTGACTCCTTCTATCCAGCCCTCAATCCACCAGCCATCGAGGACGCTGAAGTTGACCACCCCGTTATGCGCCGCCTTCATGCCGCTTGTCCCCGAGGCCTCCTGCGGCGGGAGAGGGGTATTGAGCCAGACATCTGCCCCAGAGACCATTTTGGCTGCCAGCTGCATATCGTAGTCCTGGAGATATGCGATCTTGATCTCATTATAGAGCGTATCCATGATTTCGAAGACCCTCTGGATAGCCTTCTTGCCTTCTTCATCCCGGGGATGGGCTTTTCCTGCCAGCACAATCTGGATGGTGCCCCTATGGTTGGCCCTTCTGAGCCGGTCGAGATCCGAGAAGAGAAATGATGTCCTCTTATACATAGTGGCTCTTCTGGCAAATCCTATGGTCAGGGATTCGTCATCCATATCCACATCCGTCTCCCGGTTCACCTGATCTATAAGATCCCTCTTTGCTCCCATATGCGCATTCCAGATCTCTTCATCAGGGCAGCCATTGACCCGGAGAAGCATCTCAGGCTCATTGGCCCAGCCGGGCATGTATTTATCGAATAACTTCTGCAGGCACGGACAGGTCCAGGTGAAGGAATGGACGCCATTGGTGATGGAGTGGATCTCATAGCCGGGAAACATATCCATGGATGTGGCCCTATGCCTTTTAGCAACCCCATTTATGTAATTGGAGAGATTGAGAGCCAGAGCGGTCATATTCAGCCTGTCGGCTCCTGCCAGCTTTTTCAGGACATCTATCTCAATAAAGTCGCCCAACAAATCTCTGACCAGAGAATAATCGAATTTGTCATGCCCTGCCTGGACAGGAGTATGGGTGGTGAAGATGCACAGCTCCTTGACTGCTTCTGCATCCATCCCATAGCGCTTCAGCAGCTCCAAGGTCAGCAGGCTGGATTGTCCTTCATTCATATGATATCTTCTGATCTCAGTGCCCATGGCCTCCAGAATTCTTACGCCGCCGATTCCCAGGACCATTTCCTGCTTGAGTCTGTAGCTGTCGTCTCCGCCATAGAGATGATCCGTAATTGTCCTGTCTTCAGAGCGGTTTGCCTCCAGATCGGTGTCCAGAAAGAGCACCGGTACAGCTCCTCCGGTAGGGCTCTGCTGATTATAGATCCAGGCGCCGACCCTGACATCTCTGTTCTGGATCTGGACTGTTGCCTCTGCTGGCCATCTCACCAGGTGTTGGGAGGGATTCCATGGCACCGAGTGCTCAATCTGTTCTCCTCTTTCGCCAAGCTCCTGGCGGAAGTATCCAAGTCTGCTGATGAGGGTTACTGCGATCAGGGGTAGTTTCAGGTCGGCGCTGGACTTTATGGTGTCTCCGGCCAGTGTCCCAAGCCCGCCGGCATATGTGGGAATATCGCTTAGCAGGCCGATCTCCATGGTGAAATAAGCAATGCTATTTTTCCTCAGGCTGGCAGTTATAAAGGGAGGTTTGCCGAGGATTCATTAGATATTGCTGAAAATCCTGTCATATATAGTCCAGCCATTTAATCCTTTAAAGCCTTTTCGTGAATTGGAGCAGCAAAAGGAGCTGAATAGGCAGGCTAGCTGAAGATAGAACCAACATTAGGAGTTATAACTCTTCTATAATATTTTTTGCATACTCTTTTATTCCTATAACAGTGAATGCTGCCGGAAAAGTTCATAGGGGGGCTGGACTATATGCCCTGAACATCGATATTGCATCTATATCCGGAGCTTGAAGCAAAAAACGCTGCCAGCCGCTTCAGTACCGAAAGGCTTATCGATATCTGAAGCATTATTGCATGGCAAGGCAAGCTGATATTTTGCCGGGAGGAAATAGAATATGCCCGAATTCGCCAATCCCTTTTCCGGTCTGGCCAATGACCGCAAGCTGACCCAAGAAGAGCTGATAAGAGCGGTTCGATATATGGTGGCAGCAGAATACGAGGCAGTTCAGCTATACATGCAGCTGGCAGAGTCAACAGAGAGCGAGCTGGCCAGGACGGTGCTGGTGGATATCGCCGATGAGGAGAGGGTCCATGCCGGAGAGTTTCTCAGGCTGCTCAAGGAGCTGGCTCCCGAGGAAGAGGAGTTGTATCAAGAGGGATATGAAGAGGTCGAAGAGATAATAGAAAAACAAAAGAAATAAAATATATTTCTTTTAATTCTTTCTTAAACCGCCCCGCTGCCCCGCTCCCTGGTCCTGACCCGCACCACCTCCTCCACCGGGCAGACGAAGATCTTTCCATCCCCCGCCTCCCCGGTCTGGGCATACTCGCAGATGAGGTCTATGACTGCTTCAGCATCCTCGTCCTCCACCACCATCTCCAGCTTCATCTTCTGGAGGAACTCCACCCGGTAGTCTCCGGCCCTCCACTGCAGAGCAATGCCCTTCTGCCTGCCCCGGCCTTTGACCTCGCTCACAGTCATTCCCGAAAAGCCTTTAGCATCCAGCTTGCTGCGCAGCAGGTATATCTTCTCCGGGCGGATTATGGCTTCAATCTTCTTCATCCTTGCCTCCTCACATGTAAGCGCCTTCGCCGTGCTGGCTGATATCCAGCCCCACAGCCTCTTCCTTCTCTTTCACCCGCAGTCCCATCAATGCATCAATGATCCTGGCCAGGCCGAAGGTGACGGCAAAGGAGTAGGCCCAGGTCACAGCCACGGCCAGGAGCTGAATCAAGAGCTGATGGCTGTTCCCGGCTAAGAGGCCCGCCGCCCCTATGCTGGCGAAGATTCCCGTAGCCAGAACACCCCAGGTGCTGCCTATGCCGTGGCAGGCCAAGACATCCAGGGAGTCGTCCACCCTGCCGCTGCCCCGGATGAGGATTATGGCATAATATCCGGCGATGGCGGCCACAACTCCAATGGGCACGGCCGCCAGAGGGGTGACAAATCCGGCAGCGGGGGTAATGGCAGCAAGCCCGGCCACGGCGCCCGTGACTATGCCCAGAGCAGAAGGCGCTCTATCTCGCCAGGAGAGGAGCATCCAGGTTGTGGCTGCCGCCGCAGCGGAGGTGTTGGTGGTCACAAAGGCATTGGCGGCGATGCCATTGGCAGCCAGGGCCGATCCGGCATTGAAGCCAAACCAGCCGAACCAGAGCAGGGCCGCGCCCATGACTGTGGTGGGGATGTTATGGGGCTCCATGGGATCGGTTCCAAAGCCCCGGCGGGCCCCGATGACCAGGGCCACGGCCAGAGCGGAGACACCGGCGGTGATGTGCACCACAATTCCCCCGGCGAAGTCCAGGGCCCCCATCTGGGCCAGCCACCCACCCCCCCAGACCCAGTGGGCCACAGGATCATAGACCAGGGTGGCCCAGGCCAGGGAGAAGACCAGAAAGGAGCTGAATTTTATCCGCTCCACATAGCTGCCGGTGATCAGAGAGACGGTGATGATGGCAAACATGGCCTGAAAGATCATGAAGGTCAGAGCAGGGATGCTCAGCCCCTCCTTGGCCTCCAAACCAACTCCGGAGAGGCCCAGAAAGTCCAGGCCGCCGACAACGCCGCCGATATCATGGCCGAAGGCCAGGCTGTAGCCATATAAAATCCACTGCAGGCTGATGATGCCCATGACGGCAAAGCTGAAGATGATGGTGGATATAGCGTTCTTCTTTCGCACCATCCCTCCATAGAAGAGTCCCACTCCGGGGATCATGATCAGGACCAGGGCGGCGCTGATGAGCACCCAGGCATTGTCAGCAGCGCTGACTCCATCCTGGGCACCAGCCGGGCCGGCCAGGAGAGAGCATATCAATAAGCATAAGGGCAGTAAATGATGGGAAGGCAACAAATCACCATGAGTTGAGAACAAAACCTAAGCTATAAGCGTATTTGGGAATATGTATGCGGAATTCTCAGATATTATGAAGATTTCTTAACTCGATTTCATGAAGATTCAGGCCCTTTATGCCTGGTTTGCTGCCGAGCGGTAGCATCGAACGCCCGAAGTATCAAGACTGCAGGTACATGACGAAAGCTTTAATAGCATCATTTATCATTACTATATGGTGGTGATTGATATTAGGGCATTTACAATATTCCTTGTGCTAATGCTCGGACTGCTCTGCATTGTTGTTGATGCAAGACCGCATGGTAACGTTTCACCGGGCTACGATTGGATCTCACCTGGCTATACCTACACAAACTGGTACGGATATCCTAGCCACTACAGTTGGTATACAGGCTATTATTATCCTTATAGCTACTACTATTCTCCAAGCTACTACTACTATTACCCCTACAGTTACAGCTATCCTTACAGCTACGGGAGCTATTATTGGTACCCGAACACATATAATCGCTATTATTGGTGGTATTGGTAATCTGACTGGAAGTAACCTCCAATCACATCCAGAAATTGCCACCAGCTCTTCTTCTTTTTTCCTTTAATCTTCCTGCCACCAGAGGTAGCTGGCTGATGCTTTCAGAGAGCCGCTACATAAGCAAGTCATCAATTCCTAATCTCCCGCCATCCACAATCTCGATCTCCTCCACCGTCAGAGCATACAGCTCGTGGACCAGGGCGTTTATCCGCTGGTAGGTGGCCGCGACTCATTGGTGGATGTGGATCGGGATCTGCTTCATGAGGGCGAGGATTCTCCAGGAAGCCCCCGCTGGAGATCTGCTCAAAATGTAGTGCTAGCAGGTTGAGCCAGCATGTTTTCTTCACCCGGGAGAAGACCTGCCTCCAGGGCTTGACTATACAAAATCGGTAAACTACGATCTATTGATGCTATTTCATCAGCCGCGGCGGCAATAAGCTCAAAAAGCTCTTTGCGCCGTGATTTTGCAATTTCAAAATTGGTTTTCATGGTTTTCATGGTTTTCCTACAGCAATGTCGAGCAAAAGCCGACACCGAAATTTTCACTCTGTAACGGGTAGGATATGAACCCATCCCCCTTTAGCCCATAATCTCAGCGCTCAGAAATGCCGCCAACTCTGGTCATCTTCTTCCTGTGATTGTGGAATAATGATCAGGGTGATCCGCACCCTATGACCGCCATTCATCTCCTCCCACCATTATTCCGATCTCTTTCCTCCATCCATTCGTTCAGCTAATAGACCAGGGGCGTCTATCTGCCGGTCGGTGGCCTGGATCTAGGATCTGGAGAGCCGTATCCTCCTGCAGCGTGCGTGTCTTCATGCTCCTTTCTTTGCCTCCCAATTGCTATCGTGAGCGGTTGAAGAAGTGATCGAGCAGGAGAAATAGAATAACTATGCTGCCGAGGACGATCAGAATCATCTCCGTCCATGAGCTACTGATAAAGACAATAAATCGCAGACGAGATAGAACAAACCACAGCACGGCTACTGCAGCGATCACCAGCAACAGGATAGAAATGCGATCTTTAAAGCTTGCCATCTGACCTCACCGCTGGAATAGTCATCCTCTCTTCTCTGTAGTTCATATTGCCTCTCTTAATTATAGCTTATCTGGCGGCATATGTAAATGGGAGGAAAGGCACGAGGTCCATCCTCTCATCCCCCGCCCTCCACAATCCCTATCTCCTCCCCCGTCAGAGCATACAGCTCGTAGACCAGCGCGTCTATCTGCCGGTCGGTGGCCTCGATCTGGCGCTGGAGAGCCGTCTGCTCGTGCAGCGTGCGGGGCTAGGGGGAGCTGCTTATGCAGAGATAGCGTCTTGTCCATCAGTATGGCTATCCATCGTAGCGGGCGAGATCCTCCTGCTCCAACGGGCCAATCTTTCAAGTTGGATTATGGCTCCTCCTCGAAATAATCGGTATCCAGCCGCTTAATCTCATAAACTGCGTCAGCAGCCACCCCTATGCCGAAATCGATCATGAGCTTAGCAAGCTCATCTCCATCGATCAGAACAATCTTCTTCTCAATCCTGGTAACATAATCAAGCGCATCAGGCGAGAACTGAGAAGTTGTTATCAGCACTCCTTTTCGTGCTCTGTGACCCTCAAGACTTCCAGCAAAGGCCTGCACAGTTGGGCGGCCTACGGTTCCTTCCCACCTCTTGGCCTGCAGATAGATTACATCCAGGCCCAGTCTGTCCTCCTTTATGATGCCGTCCACTCCGCCGTCGCCACTCTGGCCCACCGCCTCTCCGGCATCTTTGCGGGACCCGCCATAGCCCATAGCAACCAACAGCTCCACCACTAAATGCTCAAAGAACCTGGGCGAGCTGCTCTTGATGCGTTTTATTATCTCCTGAGATAAATCACGCCTCATCTCCTGGTAGCCTGCATCCATGATCTCCCGGGGTGTGCGAACGGTCTCAATGCTTGGTTCTTCATGATTTCCGTCTTGTCTTGAAGGTCGGTGAAACTCCCTGAATTCAGCATCGCCATTTTTCATGAGGAATTTTACATCAATCCTGGTGGGATTGGATCGCAGGATCTCCTGGCCCCTTTCAGTTATCTTGAATCTCCCTCACCTGGTGCTTTCCAGAAATCCGGATTTCCTCAGGTACACATTGGCCCAGGCAACACGGTTATTGAACCTGGTCTGTCTGCCGCTCGGAAGCATCTCCCTCCTCTCGGACTCGGTTATGGAAAAGTGATGCGAGAGAGCCTCTGAGGCCTCGCTCTGGCTGTGCTCTTTGCCGTCAGAAGCGAATTTCAGAAGCGGCAGCATGAAGCTCTGGAAATCAGGAACCGCCATTATCTTGCCTCCAAATCTGTCCTTCTATTGCTCTGCACTCCCTCCACAATCCTGATCTCCTCCTCCGTCAGCCCATACAGCTCATAGATCAGTGCGTCGATCAGCTTATCCGTTTGGCTGATCCGTTCCAGCAGAAACAGAGCTTCTTCATAGACCTTGATCTTTGCCCCCGGGCAGCCTCCAGCCCACCTGGGATGCACTTGATCTCTGTCTGACTTGTTAGCGCTGGTTTATCTTTTTCTACACATATCACTAAAATCTTAAATATATCTACTTATCATAAGAGGGCTATAGATACTATAGCCAATGGAATGCCAATCATGCGCCCAGTTAGAAGCCTTAAAGATTTCAAAGAGTTACTTCAAGCGGGATTCGAAAGCAATGAGGAATCCCTTGAAGCATTCGGGAAGACTTATTCGACTCAGCTTAAGGCTTATCTTGTCGAAAGCAACACGCCCCTTCCAGATAGCTTTGGATGCCCTCTTGGATCCTGGAACAATATAGATTCCTCCGGCTGGTATGTAAATCGGGATGTTGAACCATCAAATACACTCTTCTTGGATTCCACGAGGGATCGTGTTTGGATTCTCTATAGTTTGCTGGATGCTACACAGTCTGATTTTATTGTTGAGAATTGGATTAAAAGCACAAGTAACTTGGATAGTTGCTGGTTATCTAGAGGGAATCTGCTTCATTGGGAGAACTTGAGCGGATGGAGCCGCAGAGGAATGGGATTAAGGTTTTCCGATGGTCTGTCGCCTGAAGAAAGCTCAGGAAACTTCAGCCTAAAGGCTTGGCATGGTGCAAATCGTTATGTGGAAGGATTAGACGAAATACTCAAAATAGCTCAAGATAAATTTGCCATATATAGTGTTAGATTTCAGAAGAAGTCTGGTGGATCAATATCCATCTCTGCGGAATGGTATAGCGATGGAAAAGTTACCATAAATCGGGCTGCAGATGCAGATGAGGTTCTCATTTCCGTCGCAGAGATGGCAAACCGCTATGCAGATTCTCTAAAGGAAGCGACTAACCTTCGCAATAAAAAATTTGCGCCATTTGAAATTGATTTCAGCAAGAGAATAGAAGACTTGGATGCTTTTTCCGCCACAGTAACAAAAGGGCAGGGAGCCATGAAACTCTGGCTGGCAGAAATAGAAGCCTGCCAGGATTTCCGACGCTTTAAAGGTGTTGATCTCCATACCTGGGACCGGATTTTGCTGGATGTTGGTCCCGATTACGTCTATCTCACGGTTCCTGGAAAGGGTTGTGTCAATGCAGCCCCCAGATTAGCTGTAGTTCAGGGAGAAGACAATGCAGGAAGGGCGTCCATCTATCACGACGGCACGGAGGTATTCGCCTGAGTTACGGCGATAGAATTGCCGTTTGGCGAAATACAATACATTTATTCCACCAATATAATCGGCCAAAATTTATAGGTCCATTTAAGGCCATCAGGATGAATTATGCCATAGAACCTCTGCTTTTGACCAAAAGGGCAGAAGATAAAACTCCGGACATCGTAGGAAGCGGAAAGTCGGGATGGTTGATAGTTGAAATAACCCTCAACTCAGGCTCCAAAGAGCCAAATCTAAGATCCTATTCATCAATTGACCCAAGGTTCTTGGCACAGCATGGACTTGAAACTCATGACACTCCGCCGGATGTTATTAGCAGCAGACTATCATTTGTGGACGATGGGCCTCACTGCCAGTTGATTGTAAAAGATCGACTGGAGGTGATGAAAGAAGACCAAGTCAATAATAAATTGCTCAAAAGTGCATTGATCGCATCGCGCGGTATTGATCTGACGCGACTTCCTAGTTTGCCTTTTACGTTGCTTCCTGAGATGAGAGCAAATGAGATCAGAGTTGGTCTGATCGAGATAATAATGCAGCTTTTCAAACCAGGGTGCGAAGGAAAGAGCCTCAAGCAACTTATGGATGAGGGATTGGAGAGACTATCCGATAGCGTAAGTATCAATGCCCAAAGAATATTGAGAGATAAAATAAGAACGGAAATGGATGCTCTTGTAAAGGATGTTTTGGAAGGATATTTGATCTTCGATAAAGCCAAGGGCGTTTACAGATCTACTGAGAAGTTCAAACAGCACCCCAAAACTATGGAAAGAATCGCCTTAAAACTAAGGGATTGGGCTGGGATTGGGCCGCAGAAGACATTAGACTCATTTTAAAGATAATTATAATTGAGGACTAATCGTATTTTTCTTATCTAGAATTTCCCTCCACAATCGCGATCTCCTCCTCCGTCAGAGCATACAGCTCATAGACCAGCGCGTCTATCTGCCGGTCGGTAGCTTCGATCTGGCGCTGCAGAGCCGTTTGCTCGTGCGGCGTGCGGGCCTGGGGGAGCTCTCTTTGTCGCTTTGTATTGGGGATCTGTCATCTGTATTAAAATTATCCTTCAAAATTTAAAATAGTAATTCATCGCGCTTATGATAGTCTTCGCTAAAGCACTTGCATTTTTCCATATATCTTCTAGACCCTATATATTTCATATCATCAATGCTATTAATTTGGAGTAGAGCCAAATTTAAATAGAATGGATCCTATCTTAATAATGGTGGATTACTATTGGATAAAACCGAAGCGAACGAGGATAACCAGACTAAGAAATATTATGCTATCATAGTTATAGTTATTTTAATAATATTAGGTCTTATTGGTTACTCGTGGATTACAGGTTCCATGATAGTCAATTTGAAATCACCTTTCTTCGAGGTTTTTTTTAAAGATCCACAACCAGGAAATGTGGCAGTGCTTAATGAAACATTATCTGAAAACCAGCGTCTGAAGTCAGAGGTTGAGACGCTAAAGGTAAGGCTTAATGAGACCGAATCCGAAAACCAGCATTTAAAGTCAGAAGAGGAGCAGAGCAGAGCAGAATTAAAGTATGCTAATATTGAAATAAATAATCTTCGTGCAGAAGTTGATGACCTACAAGAGAAAATCTATAACTTAAATGATAATGGTAAAATAGTTATCCCGAAAGTAAAGATTAATAATCCAGGTAATGGACAGGAGGTTCCTAACTGGATCACTGTCCACGGTACAATTGATGGATCAATCCCGGATAATAATTATTTGTGGCTTTTGGTAGGATTAGAGCCAGAACAGCAATGGTGGCCTCAAACTGGAAATATCAAACCAACTGGTCAGGATTGGGAAATAAGAGCCCGAATAGGAGGTGGGGTAAACTTAAGCATAGGTTTGGAGTATAAAATATTAGCGATATTGGTTAATGAAAAAGTTAATGAGGATTTTAATAATTGGCTAGAGAAAGGAAAGCAGGAAGAAAATTATCCACCCATGGAATTCCCTGATGGCACAATCTTAGATAAAATAAGTGTCATTAAAGTCGAAGGATAAGAATCCATTCGGATTGCTCAATTCCAAAACCGATACCATCCTTTTTAAATTCTGTCTTCGTCGGGCTCCAATTTCAATAGCAGGCAGATCCTTTGTGCAATCAACCCTGAGCATGCCATTCATCTCCTCATCCCCTCCCCTCCACAATCCCGATCTCCTCCTCCGTCAGTCCATACAGCTCATAGACCAGCGCGTCTATCTGCCGGTCGGTGGCCTCGATCTGGCGCTGGAGAGCCGTCTGCTCGTGGGGCGTGCTAGGCTGGGGGATCTGTCTATTCAAGGAAAACATTTTTTCGACCAATGATGCTATGGCGTCATGTATCGCTTTTTAATCTTGAGCCTTCAATAAAAGGAATTGGCAGTGATTTAAGTTGTCCTACCTTAATTTGAGGAAATGAATCATTCGCCTCATTATAAAATGATCTAATAAAAAAGCTAATAAACTTACTCCCAAGGACACCAGCAAGATAAGAGTACCTGGGAATAGGTGCTTTGGGAAGTGTAACGTAAACTTGTTGGTCTGCTACAGAATCATTTTCTTCAAGTGTCACTAATAAACGTTCTCCTAATATTTTGCGCGAGTAAATTCGGTTGCCTTGGAAAAATTCAGGACTTCTAGGTTCTGCCAGCCATTCACCATATTTTATGAACTCGGTCGGTACAACTGGCGCAAATCTACGTAGGTCTCGGCCTTTAATGAACGGCCTATACCCTTCTATAGGAGACTTGCTATGATAGGGTCTCTCATCTACATCACGACTCGTTTGAGGCCCATTACCAAATGCAGTTTTTCCATAACCACCGGTTCGATAAGAATGAACTCCGCGAGTAATTCTTGCGAATTTTTCAAGGTTCGGAAATTTTTCCCTGATACGGGATATCAAATCAGCGGCTTTATTGCTTAAAGTAGTTGAAATTGGTTGATCACCGCTAAGATACTGTTCTGTTGGATATTCAGCTACATCAAAGATATTACCTTGATGCATCTCTCTAATCTTAAATGATTTTCCGTGCTCGATTGCCTTTTGGTATGTGTATACGATAGCATCTACTGTAAGCCCTGAAAAAACATCCTTTGGAGGGATCGTTATACATAAATCGTTCGCTTGGTGCAGTATGAAGTTCCTTGTACTCGAAGAATAAGTATTGTTTAGCCATACATTAGGAACGATTTGACCGATACGTCCTGAAAAACAACAGAGTTGAGATGCTTTTTCGATAAAGATGGAGAACATGTCGAGTTGATAAGGAGAACTCATAAATTTTTTGCCTAGGTATGCCTTGACCTCGTTCGAACCTGAGTTCCCCAAAATTTAGGCATATTAAAATATTATTCGCTATCAATGACCGAAATCT
>MTKX01002195.1_pt1 | contig 29702 bp, 28 predicted proteins | sample 1042771 | NCBI WGS metagenome assembly MTKX01 (sample SAMN06212183, study PRJNA360534) | anaerobic digester metagenome | biome: Wastewater treatment plant; material: sludge; isolation source: anaerobic digester fed with sludge from wastewater treatment plant | place: Denmark: WWTP Randers ...
GACTTGTACGATGAAAATATTAGCTCAGTGGGATAATGTAAAATATATACCATCATTTGTAAAGTATTTCCGGGTCCGGATAATGTCTCTTCCAAAAGAAGCCTACCTTTTCTATAAAAGCCTTTATACCTACAAAATGGAACGTGATGATCCTTTCGGTGAATTGATAAATATTAACGGGAATGTGGTTGGTGGACATGGTATCATCGCTCTTTGCAGGAGCAGAGACCTTATCGTTAATATTAACCAGACTGGTAAAATGTATGATCCATTTTTTTAGGAAATTACTCTGTACCCAACTCCATGGATACTCCGTGATCCCGATGACAATCGGGACCGTGGTGAATTCTTTTTTAACCATGGACTGACGCGGATTGTCACGGAAAAAATAAATCCATATTCAGCTCCCTGCAGAAGACAAGTTGCATTGTACAGGTTTTTTTCTAAATTTACTGAAGCTAACCAAATTAAAAATGGCTGTAATTAAGCGGGGATCGCACATTTGGCTTTTAGTATTTGTTGCATTGATTATCCTTCAGTGTGAAGGTAAGGAAAGATATTACAGACCTGATCTGCCAGAACAGCTTTGTGCTATCGGTATTATAGATATTGATGATACAATCTATTATGATACATACTCCCCTTTACGCCCTCCCTTCATCCCTCGCGATAGTATGGCTTTTTCTCGTAGCATATATTTTGAAAAATCATTTTTTAACTGAATATCCAGATGTTATAAATGACTCACTAAGAGAATTTTCTTTCGGCATCTCAAATGATGAAAAAGAAATAATATTTTATAAAAACAAACTTGCAGGCAAGAATTTTGAATATAAAATTTCTGATAGTATTAGTTTTGAATCAGGGGGGAAGTATTTTTTTCATGCGATGGAGAAAGAAACACCTGATATTTCAGCAGAGATAATGGTACCTAAACCACCCCCCGAACTCTCTTTAATTTCGCTCAAAACAGATATACTGATCCTGGATAAACCTAATGATTACCGCTGTTCCCTTGGAGGAGTTGACAAATTTATCAGGAGAACCGCTGAAATTGAATTTTCGTTTTCTAATATCAATCCAGATTCATATTATGCAGTTCTTCTAATTGGATCATATAGTGATTCAAGAGTTGATTGGTCTCCCGGATGGGGATCTAATCTCATAGAGTTCAACATATTAGAATGTAACACTAATGGTTTCTTCTTCCACTTACATGATAGGAAAACTATTCAGAAATTTAAGAATCGTATGTTTAATTATTGCGGAGATATTGTAAGGTTAAGACAATTGTCAAGTACATATTTTATTGACCCGGGTAGAATTCCGTACTGTACTCTTAAAATATCCACTTATTGGGATTACGAACGATTTATACCTGGTTACATAAAATGTTTTAGAATCAGACTCATGTCCATTTCTAAAGAAACCTATCTTTTCTATAAGAGTCTTTATACTTTTAATACACAAAAGGACGATCCTTTTTCTGAACTGGTGAATATTAACGGAAATATTGTAGGCGGAAATGGCATAATTGCATTGTGCAGAAGCAGAGAACTGATAGTTTATACTGACCAGACAGGCGGGAGGTATGATCCATTCTTTTAGGCAGAAGGCGGAAGGTGAGCGATGAGTTGTGAGAGATGAGAGATGAGATGACAGAGATGAAAAGGAAGTAAAAGTGTTTGGTGCAGGGTACATGATACAAGGTGTAGGGTGCAAGGTGCAGAGGCATAGGTTGAGCGACGAGAGGTGGGTTGTGAGCGATGAATCATTGCATATATAAGTATAATCCCATAGTTATGACAGAGAAATAGTACCATTTATTTTGCATTCCCCATAAGGCCGCTGACAGGCGGTCAGACATGAATAAAACCCAGTAAATCTGCTAATCTTTATACACAAGTACTTCTGTACAGATATTCATAAGATTGCTTTTGGTGAGCCAGGGATTATGCACAGGTACGAGAAGGAGATCCCTCTTCCGCCAGCCGGCGGACTCGGGATGACACGGTGTTTTTGGTGAATAGTGGGGGAATGAGGCGGGGCGTTTTGCCAGAAAGNNGCCCCGCCTCATTCCCCTATACCCCCTATTTTGCCGTGTCATCCCGATCGAGTAAATCCTGAGATTACGAAGGATTTACGAATGAGGGATCTCCTCCACTGTAAACAGTGTACGGAAGAGATTTCTGTGAAAAGATTTTTGACGCTGCTGTTGATGGAAGGATTTACGAGTGAGGGATCTCCCTCCCTATGGCAGAGGATTATGTTTTTACATGGTGCACGGAGCTTGAAGCATAGCGGAGATTCCGCAACATCTGAAAAAAAAGCAAAGTGACGATTCCGCGAAACCGGAAAAGGTGCATGTTGCATGGTAATGTCAATGCCTAAAAAACTATAACCTTTTTCGTGTTACTTCAGGAAAAAATGAAATTATTTAAATATTAGATTTAAATTCGCGTCGCCGGAAAAATAAACAGATCCGGATTCAGTGAAAAAAACAGCAGGTATATATATTGCCCTGGTTCTGGCAATGATCTTTTGGGCCTTTTCATTCATCTGGTTCAAGATAGCCAATGAAACATACAGGCCGGTAACAATAATCCTGATAAGACTTGCTCTCGCCGTCGTTATACTTTCGATTTTCCTGCTGGCGACAAAAGGCATGGAAAAGATCAGGAAAGAAGACAGACGACTCTTCTTCATGCTTGCCCTTTTCGAACCTTTCCTTTACTTCCTTGGCGAAAGCTTTGGACTTGCATACGTGTCGGCAACAGTCGGTTCAGTTATAATTTCAACTATCCCCGTTTTTGTCACCCTGGGTGCCTGGCTTATCTTCAGAGAAAGGTTAAGAATAATCAACTACGCAGGGATAGCTGTCTCTTTTATCGGGGTACTGGTATTTCTTTTCAACCGGAACGGAACCCTGTCATTCAATATTTCAGGACTGGCGCTGCTCTCCCTTGCCGTACTGTCGGCTGTCGGTTATAACCTTACTCTAACCACACTGGTAGGCAGATACAAACCTGTGTTTATCGTCTACATACAGAACCTGATAGGCACGATATTATTCTTGCCTCTCTTTCTAATTATTGATTTAAATCATTTCATAAATACTCCTTTTCTGCTGAAAAGCTTCATACCAATACTGGAACTTTCAGTATTCGCATCGTGCGGAGCCTTCATCCTTTTTGCACTTGCTGTTAATAAGATGGGAATAACAAAAGCCAGCATTTTCACAAACTGCATTCCTGTTCTTACAGCATTCTTTTCATTCCTGATTCTCGGCGACAGGCTTACAATCCAGAATATGGCCGGTATAATAATAGCTATTGCCGGGATTTTCATGTCGCAGATAAACGGTCACAGGAAGAATGTTGATAATGCCTCGGTTCTCGCAGGAAAAACAGCATGACCGCATAATGACGCTTATATCCCTTTCATTCATACTATTTTACGATTAGCCTCGTTTAATAAAAATCCCTTATATTTGGTGTGACTCACTCCTATGCTGAGAAAAAGCTTCTATATACTCACAGGCTGCCTGATAGCATGCAATCTGAACGCCCAGACTGGCGGAGATAATGTATATGAATTCCTCAACCTCACTCACTCAGGGTTTGTTGCTTCCCTCGGAGGTTCAAATGTCTCCCTGAATACCGGTAACCTTAATCTTGCTTACCATAATCCCGCCCTGCTGAACAAGGAGATGGAAAAGACCCTTGTCCTTGATTATGTAAACTATTTTGCAGGGATCAATTTCGGACTGGCAATGTACTCAAGATCATACGACAATATCGGGCACTTCAGCGCCGGACTCACTTATCTGAATTATGGTTCGTTCACCGAAGCTGATGCTTCAGGAGTTATTACAGGGACATTCGGAGCTTCAGAATATGCGATGATACTGGCATATTCGAAGGAAATCAATTCTCACTTTTCCGCCGGCATAGATCTCAAACCGGTATTGTCGCATCTGGAAAAATATACATCCTTCGGTCTTGCATTCGATCTGGGTGCCTCATATCACAATCAATCCGGGCTTTTTTCAGCCGGGATGGTAATACGCAACGCCGGATTACAAATTACTGCATATGCAGGAGAGGACAGGCAGAAATTGCCTTTCGAGATCATTGCCGGGGTATCCCAGCGACTAAATCATGCACCGCTCAGGTTTTCGCTTACTCTCAGACACCTGGAGAAATATGATCTTACACATAGTTATGATAAGGATCCTGACAATAATTATTTCCAGTCGTCAGAATTTCTTGAGAATCTTTTCAGACATGCGATCCTGTCAGCTGAGATCCTCCCGCATAAGAATTTCTATCTGAGCTTAGGTTATAATTACCAGAGAAGAAAAGAGCTGCAGGTCGATTCAAAGGTATCGACCGTAGGTTTCTCCTGGGGATTCGGGATCAACACTTCAATGATCAACCTTGAACTTGGCCGTGCAACCTATCATCTTGCAGGATCCTCAACACATATTTCTCTGGCGCTGAAAACCGACAAAATTTACAGCAGGTTCAGTAAATAGCGTTTTGTTATTACAGCGGTAATCTGTAATTTTATTCCAATGAAGAAAAAAATTATCATAGCAATAGACGGCTATTCATCATGCGGCAAGAGCACTTTTGCCAAAGCTATTGCCAGGGAGCTGAATTATATTTATATAGATAGTGGCGCAATGTACCGTGCCGTCACTCTTTATTGTATCAGGAACGGTTTTATTGAAGCCGGAATACCAGACAGGACTGCGATCATAAGTAAACTTGATGATATAAACATCGAATTTATTTTTAATCCTGATATAGGGGAATTTGAGACTTATCTGAACTCGGAAAACGTTGAAAAAGAGATAAGGAGCATTGAAGTATCATCACATGTAAGCGCTGTCAGCAAGATCGCTGAAGTCCGTACCAGAATGGTGGCTTTGCAGCGGCAGATTGGCGTTCTGAAAGGCATAGTCATGGATGGACGGGATATAGGAACAGTAGTATTCCCTGACGCGGAGCTTAAGATATTCATGACCGCCTCTGTCGATATAAGGGCGAAAAGAAGATACGATGAGCTGCTGGGAAAAGGAATTAAGGTTGATTTCCGGGACGTAAGGGAAAACATTGTATCAAGGGACATTACTGACGAGAACCGTGACATAAGTCCGCTTCGGAGAGCTGATGATGCAGTTGTCCTCGATAACAGCAGGATGACAGTTGAAGAGCAGATGGTATGGGTTCGCAGCATCATCGAAAGAAAAATAAATGAAAGCTGAAATTGACAGGAAATCCGGATTCTGCTTTGGTGTCCGGAATGCCATTGCAATAGCAGAGGAAGCCCTCAGGAAAGGAGAAAAAGTATTCTCACTGGGCCCTATTGTGCATAATGATAAAGAGGTGGAACGACTTAAGAAACTCGGCCTTGTAACGATCGACCACAACAAGTTCCGGCAGCTAAGGGATGTAAGTGTTCTTATAAGGGCACACGGTGAACCGCCTGAGACCTACCGCATAGCGAAAGAGAATAATATCACCATAATCGAGGCGACCTGCCCGATTGTCAGCAAACTGCAGTCGCGGATAAAAAATACCTGGCTCAGAATAAAGGAAGAGGATGGGCAGATCGTTATTTTCGGCAAGCCGGGCCATGCAGAGGTCATAGGGCTGATGGGTCAGGTACAGGATGAAGGCATACTGGTTTCCGGGCCGGGGGACCTCCGGAAAATAGATGTCACTAAACCTGTCTGGATCTTTTCGCAAACCACTATGAACACAATTGATTATACCGGTTTTATTGAATTGCTGAGATCCGAAATGCAGAAAAAAGGTACAATTGACCCGGATAAACATCTGCACATTCATAACACCATCTGCAGGCAGGTCTCCGACAGAGAGACGTCATTAAAGGAATTTGCACGTAATCATGATATAGTAATATTTGTAAGCGGTAAAGAAAGTTCGAACGGGAAAGTGCTGTATTCAATCAGTAAAGCTATAAATCCTTATACCTATTTTATTTCATCACCCGATGAGATAGAGATATCATGGTTCAAAGGCAAGGGATCGGCAGGGATCTGCGGCGCAACCTCAACACCTAAATGGCTGATAGATAAAGTATATGATGTTGTATCAGCTATCTGAAAAGCAAATAAAAATCTTTGCCGTTTTAATAAATATATTACCTTTGTGCGCTTATTCAGAAAATAATATATGGGAAAGATCAGAAAAATAGGAGTTTTAACTTCTGGCGGTGATGCCCCCGGTATGAATGCGGCGATAAGGGGAGTGACCAGGACTGCTATTTTTAACGGGATTGAGGTTGTCGGGATCCGTCATGGATACCAGGGTTTGATCGACGCGAATTTCATTCCCCTTGAAGCATCAAGTGTCAGCGATATCATTCAGAGAGGCGGTACAATACTTAAAACAGCCAGGTGTGAGGCATTTAAAACCCCTGAAGGCCGTGCTAAAGCATACAATAACCTTAAAGAAGCTCAGATCGACGGAGTCGTTGTTATCGGAGGAGATGGTTCCTTTACAGGAGCCAGGATCTTTAACGAAGAATATGATCTGCCTTTTGTAGGCATTCCGGGGACAATAGACAATGACATTTTCGGAACCGATTATACAATCGGCTACGATACAGCTCTTAACACCGTTGTTGAAGCTGTTGATAAGATAAGAGATACAGCAAGCGCCCATAACAGGATGTTCTTTGTTGAGGTGATGGGAGCTGAAGCCGGTTTTATTGCTCTTTACAGCGGTATTGCCACCGGTGCTGAAGCAATACTTATTCCTGAAATAAAGGGAGAGCAGCGCGACCTGAAGAAAATGATCGAGGATGGCAATATCCGAAAGAAATCAAGCAATCTTATAATAGTTGCTGAAGGAGAAACTGAAGGCGGTGCTTTCGCCATTGCGGAAAAGCTGAAAAACGAATTCAGCGGTTATGATATCAGAGTATCTGTGCTTGGGCATCTTCAGAGAGGAGGATCTCCCACGGCTATCGACAGGGTAAATGCCAGCAGGCTTGGTCATGCCGCTGTTGAAGCTCTTATCGATGATCAGAAGAGTGTAATGGTTGGCCTTGCAAATGGCGAAATAGTTCTTGTCCCTTTCCGCCGTGCAGTCAAGCAAAATAAGGAAGTTGACCTGTCTCTTTTAGATCTTGCAAGAATTTTATCAGTTTAAATATGGCACCCTCAAAAGTATGGTTCACCGACCTAAGAGTAAGATCTTCCCAGAACCTTTTAAAAAAGCTCGAAAATCTCGTCATTAAAGCCGGGATTGAGACTATAGATTTTAATAAGAAACTTGTTGCGCTCAAGATCCATTTCGGTGAACCCGGTAATATGGCATATCTCCGGCCGAATTTTGCAGGCAGGATAGTGAAATTCCTGAAATCGAAGCAGGCAATACCTTTTCTGACTGACAGCAATACACTTTATTATGGCAGGAGATCGAATGCCCCCTCACATCTGGAAGCTGCATTTGAGAACGGATATAATCCTCTTGCGACAGACTGCCCTGTAATTATAGCTGATGGTGTTAAAGGAACTGAATATCGTGAAATTGAGGTCAACCTGGAGCTTACAAAAAGTGCTAAAATAGGATCTGCGGTTGCCGATGCCGACATAGTCATTTCATTGACGCATTTTAAAGGACATGAAATGACGGGGTTTGGAGGTACACTTAAGAACATTGGCATGGGAGCAGCTTCAGTCGGAGGAAAACTGTTCCTTCATTCAGGCGCTTCACCAAAGATAGTCCAGAGAAACTGCACCGGATGCCGTATGTGTGAGAAGAATTGCGCCCACGATGCCGTTCATGTGGGCAAAGACAAGATCGCACGTATTGACTACAAGAAATGTGTGGGATGCGGCCAGTGCATAGCTGTATGCCAGTATGATGCAGCGCAGGTAGTATGGCAGAATTCTTCTGAACTGGTATCCAAAAAAGTATCGGAATACGCTTATGCCGTCCTGAAAGACAAACCCTCTTTCCATATAAGCTTCATCATGGATGTATCGCCCGATTGTGATTGCTACGGATTCAACGATTACCCCCTGGTGCCCGATATTGGAATAGCAGCATCTTTTGACCCGGTCGCTCTCGATAAAGCCTGTGCTGATATGGTAACTGCAGCGCCGGCTCTGCCGGGGAGCAGGATATGTCAGGGACACGATGGAAATGACCTGAAAGGGGCGGATAAATTCAGCCTCACTCACCCTGACACTCACTGGTTATCAGGACTTGAACATGCTGAGAAGATAGGATTGGGCAATTTATCTTATGATCTTATTACGGTTTAAATACCCGTACTGATCAATCTGTTTTGTTATCTTTACAGTAAGGTCTTACTTACAAATGAATGCAAAAGTAAAAGTTGCACGACTTTCAATAGTCTCAAATACCTTTCTTATAATCCTTAAGATCGTTGTCGGACTTCTGAGCGGATCAGTCAGTATCATCTCTGAAGCTATCCATTCATCAATGGACCTTATAGCAGCTTTAATAGCTTTCTTTTCGGTAAAGGTTTCGGATAACCCTCCTGATTCAAGGCATCCGTATGGTCATGGTAAGGTTGAAAACATCTCAGGAGTCATAGAAGCAATACTCATCTTTATTGCAGCAATTTGGATCATCACAGAAGCTGTTAAGAAGCTTCTTTGCGAAGAGATAGTGCTCGATGTGATCTGGCTTGGTTCATCGGTAATGCTTATTTCGGCAATAGTGAATACTTTAGTTTCAAGAAAGCTTTACAAGGTTGCCCGCGAGACAAAATCTGTAGCCCTTGAAGCTGATGCTCTTCATCTTAAGACTGATGTATATACCTCAGCAGGCGTTGCAGTCGGGTTGGGTCTGATATTCATAACCGGCATCAAATGGCTTGATCCTTTCGTGGCAATCCTTGTTGCCCTGTTCATTATCAAAGAATCATATTCACTCCTGCGGCGGGCTTTCACTCCTCTTCTTGATACTGCCTGGGGAGAGGATGAGATCGAAGATCTTGAAAGAAGACTTAACCAGATGGAAGTCAACTACCACGATCTCAGGACAAGGGTGGCGGGTAATTACAGGTTTGTCGATATCCATGTTGAGATACCTGAAGATGAATCCGTAGGAAACGCCCATTCATACTGCGACATGATTGAAGATAAGTTAAACTCTCTTTACGATAATATCACCGTGACAATACATGTAGAACCTCAGCTGAAAAGATAAATCAGATACCGGGGCTCCCTGCAATTTATTTCTTCTGATCAGATATATCCTTTCAGGTTCCCATGAAAAATTAGCTTAATAAGGTCGATATTATACCACATCCTGGCATAGAAATATGTCAGTATACCCAATGCTGAAATAAAAGCCAGTATCAGGCCAAGATATTTCCCTGCGAGCGAACGTCCCGATCTTATTATTCTCACTGACAAGCCATTTACCCATTCGTTTACCTTCATAAAAAGCGGATAGAAGATAAGCACTATCAGGCCCATTCCCAGAAGGGTAAAAACAAGTGGTTTGAAATTATTTTTATACCCTATCACGTAATCACTTATCGCCGTTGTAATAAGGTTGGCTGTCAGGATCGTAAGAGTTGTAACGGCAAACCGGAAGAGATGGCGGTACATACAACTATCTTGACCGTATTTCGCGTTTCATAAATGTGACATATGATATCACAAAACATATTATTGTAGCTGCAATAAGTCCTGTTATCTGGGGCCATACGATCAGGATACTCTGCCCGAGCGGTAATGATGCGTTGGGTATAGCACCATAGATCTTCTCCGGAGTGAGCGGACTAAGGCTTCTAACAGTCGGGACAAGAAGGGTTGTTGTTGCATCGCTGTACAGTTCACTGGGAAGAATCCGGAATAACCCGACAATAACCTGCTGGTATTTCATAACCTGCTGTGTGGATGCCATTTCTGACGGGGCAGCTGCCTTGGCAATGACACTTACTATAATACTGTAAAAAACTGTAAGGAAAAGCCAGACTGCAATACCTGACAGGGCAGAAGTTGCGGGCTGACGGAACCTTACGGAAAAGAAAATTGAAAGGCTGAGCCAGAAAGAAACATAAAGGATACTTAATAATATGAAACTCATTATTCTCAGAAACTCCTGAGGGGTCGGCGGGATGCCTATAGTAATGATGCCTAATCCTATTGTGATGAATCCCAGGAAGAAGAACATCACGCTAAGAACAGCAATAGCAGCCACGAATTTGGCGATTATTATATTATCCCTATGGATAGGATGGGACATTATCCTGCTCATAGTCCCCTTATTCTCTTCCATGTTTATTGCATCAAACCCCATTGCAATACCCAGAAGAGGGCCAAGGAAGCTGATGAATACAAAGAAAGAAGGAAGAGTTTCGTCGGAGGCTGTAAAGAGCCTGAGAAAGAAGAATGATTCTTCATCACGTCCTGCCGCTTTAACAGCGTTGCTGAATCCCTGCAATCCGGAAAGCACTGATCCCAGACAGGCAAGTATTATTATTACAAATAATATTATGAATCTCCAGCTCCTGATATGATCAGAAATTTCCTTTTTGATCATTACTGCAAAAGGACCGGGAGTTCCGCTGTGATATTCATAAGCAGGCCTTTCACCAACAGAAAGGGCAGATCTTATGCTTCTTATGAAACTGCTGTCTTTCAGCTTCCGTATCCGGTCGGACAAATTATTTACTATTTCCATTCTCTTCGAAATAACGGTTATAAATATCATCCAGCCCATATTCTTTCCTCGAGAGCGATTTCAATTGTAACCCTGATCCTACTATCGCTTTAGCGATGTCGCCTGTAATATCATCCGAGGCTGTGATCCTGAAAAGATCATTATCCCTTACAACTGATACAACACCCTGTATAGTCCTGATCTGTGATTCAAGATCTTCCGCGAGATGCTGAAAAGGCCGGTCTGCACCAAGCCCCTTCAATGATGAATCCACTCCTGCCTCAATTATGAAAGGTTCATGGGAGAAAAGTTGCTGGGACAAAGTCTTTATGTCTCCCAGAGCTATCAGCTTGCCTCCGACGAACAATCCTACACGGTCACAGATTTTTTGTACCTGGTGCAGGTGATGAGAGGAAAGCAGTACAGTATTTTTCTCTTCACGGCTCAGTCTCACAATAAGATCGAGGAATTCATTAACTCCTTTCGGATCAATGCCGAGCGTAGGCTCATCGAGAATTATCACTTCGGGACTTTTAATAAGCACATCAGCCAGACCAAGCCGCTGACGCATACCTCTTGAGTATTTCCCGGCTTTCTTGGTTGATTGATCTGATAATCCGACCCTGTCGAGCAGGTACGTCACTTTTTCCTTTGCCTCGTTTTCAGGTATGCTGTTCAACCTGGCTGAGTACATAAGGTTTTCAAAACCTGTATAATCATCATAGAAACCAACATCTTCAGGCAGGTAACCTGCTTTTTTCTTGACATCAACCGGGTTTGTCGTAGAATTGATCCCACAGACTGTTACAGATCCGAAAGTAGGTTCGGTCAATCCCAGCATCATGAGAATAGTTGTCGATTTACCTGCCCCGTTGGGCCCCAGTAAACCAAATATTTCTCCCTCCTTTATTGAAAGGTTAAGCCTATCGACTGCTGTGAATGATCCGTACTTTTTCGTCAGATCAGTAAACTCAATGACAGAAGAATCCATGTATTACCTCCTTCCATACTTTCGGAACAGATAGAATACAAGTCCCAGAGCACCGATTATAATGAATATACCTAGCCAGCCCCATATCATCGGAGTTTTTACGATGACCCTGAAAGATACTTTGGAGGATGTTTCGGGGACAACAGATTCGACCGTCACTATGTAATCGCCAGCGATAGCTTTTTTATCTGCGTTTATTATGGTAAAGATCCTGGCCGATCCTCCAGGGGGGATCATATCAATCCTGTCAGGTTCGAATGTCACTTTCCAGTTTATGGGAGCTTCTGCAGCTATTGTAATATTATGCAGTTCAGACGAACCGGTATTGTTTATAAGCATAGGCAGACGTTTGGTATCACCGGCTGTGACAGAAGTGCTTAGCAAGCCGGTCGGCGTTGTAAGATTCATACTATAGGTACCGGTGATCACAACTTCAAGATCAATATTGGCAGATGTTTCATTTGTAAAAGCCCTTACCGGTATCCTGTAGGTACCTTTCGGGGTCTTGTCCGGCGGATCAATATCGATAGCTACGTCTACCTTACTGTTTGCCTCGAGATCAACAGCTGTAGCCTGCCTGTAGTTGGGACGGAATACGACCACCCAGCCTGCCGGCGCATCAGCTGATAAACCGTAATGCTGCAATTCGGGAGTGCTGTTCTTCAATGTAGCCTGGTAATTGAAAGTGGAGGTAGCTATACCTTCCATATAAGGCTGTGTGGATGTGAATTCGGTCTTGAAAGTACCCTGCTCCGATACCGTAACGATCAGCGGCAGTGAATAGAGATCTCCTGCAACAACCTGGAACCTGTAGGTGCCTTTATTGATTTTCAGGGGAACTTCAACCTTCAGACTCAGACTTTTCTTTTCACCCGGCAGAACTGATATCTGACGTATCACATATGCACCATATTTCAAAGTGTAATTCCATCCTGCCGGCATACCTGTTATTGTAAGGTCAGCCTCCTTGGTTCCATCAGTATTATTAATTACATCAATGGAATAATCGATAGATTCGCCCGGAGGTACAGCAATCCTGCGAAATGGAGTATAAAGTTCAAAATCTCCTGCTTTCGTGGTTAAATGACCACTCAGGAATAATCCAACGAAAACCGAAAGAGACAAACGGATAAATTTAGCATGTAACGACATAAATTTCCTCCTTAATTTGATATATGATTAAAATGATAATCGGCAAAAATAAGATTTGACTTCCTTTTAAAGAAGAGCTGCCTTAAAAAAAATCTCACCAAAAGTATTAAAATTTTGTTAAAACCCGGATTTGACCTGTAGCTTTGAAGCCTATAAACGGATATAATCATAATTGAAGTCTGAAATGATTTTCTAATTTTGTAAGAAAATCAAATAATACTGTCATGTCACTTACAGAGAAAATTGCACACGATCTCACAGAAGCGATGAAAGCCAGGAACAAAGTCGCACTTGAAGCTATCAGAGCTGCAAAGACTGCTTTCTTACTTGCCCGGAGCGAGAAAGGTGCTGATTCGGCCCTTACCCCTGAGGAAGAACTGAAGATCATCCAGAAATTAGTTAAACAGAGAAGAGAATCCGCGGCTATCTATAAAGAAAAGAACAGGGCTGATCTTTATGAGAATGAAATTGCTGAAGCTGAGATACTTGAGAAATACCTGCCGGCAAAGATGAGCAGTGAGGATCTCAAAGCCGTCATTAAAGGCATTATCGAACGTGTCGGGGCGAAATCGTCTGCCGACCTGGGAAAGGTAATGGGAACAGCTATGAAAGAGCTGGCAGGGAAAGCCGACGGAAAAGAAATTTCGGCTATGGTGAAGGATCTGCTTAAGTGAACTCTCAGGAAATAATATAGGCTTTAGCTATTTCAGAAAATTCATTAACCTGCTGCTTTTGCCATTCGCCGGATTTGTTTAGCTCTTCAGCCATTATTTCCGCTACGCTTGGTGCTATGATTACCGCAGCTCTGGCATCGAGGAATAATAATCTTATCCTTCTTGCCAGGACATCATCAACAGTCCGGGCCATTTCTTTCCTTACAGCCCAGATTACCTCTCCGGTTGTCATCTCATAATCAGGGTGCAGTTTCTTTTCACGTGCAGGATCTTCTCTTAAAAAACTGATTAACTGATCCCGGTCGCTTCCGTAGACATATAACCGGTCATTCAGGTCAGGGTTCTGTTTATAACCGTGAATATGCAGGTTTTTGGTTTTGCATTGCCTGAATTCCAGCCCTGAAAACTTTAAAGCAGCGTTTACTGTATCTTCAGCCATCCTGCGGTAGGTTGTCCATTTGCCGCCTGTGATTGAAACCAGTCCGGATTGTGAGACCACCAGTTTATGGCTCCTTGATATCTCCTTTGTTTTTGATGAACCGTCATCATTTTTTGGAGCAGCCAGCGGACGCAGTCCTGCGAAAGCGCAGAGGACATCTTTTCTCTGCGGCTTCTTTTTGAGGTAACGGCCCGCGGTCTCGAGAATAAAATCGATCTCTTCATCAAGTGCTTTTGGCTCAAGAACAAAGTCCTTTACAGGTATATCAGTAGTCCCCAGGATGACACGATTATGCCATGGCACTCCAAACATAACCCTTCCATCACTTGTTTTGGGAACCATAATAGCATCATCGCCTCCCAGGAATGACTTGTCGACCACGAGGTGTATCCCCTGGCTGGGCCTTACAAGCGGTTTCATGGAAGGATTATCAATTTTAATCAGCTCATCAACAAATATCCCGGTTGCGTTAATGATGCAGCGTCCATTGAGATTGAATTTTGAATTGTCAAGCATATCTTCTGCAACAACTCCGGTGATCTTACCTTTATTATCTTTCAAAAGTGCTGATACACGGCAATAATTTATCACTGTTGCACCATGTTCAACGGCAGTTTGCATCAGGTTTATTGCAAGACGGGAATCGTCAAACTGGCCGTCATAAAAGATCACTCCTCCTCTCAGCCCTTCCTGAACTATTCCCGGGATCGATCTTATAACCTCCTTCCTGCTCATGGGCAGCGATCGTCCCATTGACATGGAACCTGAAAGCAGGTCATAAAAAGTGAGCCCGATAGTATAGAAAGGTCTCTCCCACCACTTAAAATTTCCAATTATAAAACGCTGGCTCTTCACCAGATGAGGCGCATTTTTAGCGAGATACCCTCTTTCCTTCAGAGCTTCCCTGACAAGAGACACATCGCCTTTCTGGAGGTAACGTACTCCTCCGTGAACAAGTTTTGTACTCCTGCTTGAGGTTGCTTTTGCAAAGTCGGATTGCTCCAGAAGTAGAGTCCTGAACCCCCTGCTGGCAGCATCAACTGCTATGCCAAGGCCGGTAGCTCCTCCTCCAGCAATAATAAAATCCCAGTCGTTATGAGGACTTTTAAGCTGGTCAATAAATTCTTCCCTGTTGAGATCAACAGCAGACTTAATCGGATTCATTTGTATAATTATCGATAAAATTTCGCGACTTAAATGTAATCAACGTTTTTTAAGATCTTTATCAAAGCTGCTTATGATTTATACGAAATATGAAAAATCAGCCGTAAGTAAAAGAAAAGCTGTAATGCGTCATAAAATCAGTAAAAGAATGCCTGAGATCTTTGTTTATTTCGGGGATTTTTCTTATATTTACACTATATAGAAGCCCGAAAATTGGATCAACCAGATTCAATAATTATTGACTTTCCATAAGAATCCGGCTGTCAATGAACTTTTGTCCGGCGAGGATGTTATTAATAATTAAATAATAAAAACCAATATTTAAATCCCATGAAAAAAACAATGACATTGTTGCTTTTCGCGACAGCCATCGCTCTCACAGGATGCGATTGGATAAAAGGACTTGGAGAGGTTGATTTCTCGACCGATCTGACAGTTAACATACCTGTTACGGTAAGCTCAGGAAATAAAGCCACCTTAAACTACACAGCTTCAAGTGAACTTAAACTTGCTGATAATGAGGATGTAGAGCCATACCTCAACAAACTGAGGAAAATTGACCTTAAATCTGTAGTGATCACAATTACAGGTCTTATCCCAGAGCAGACAATCAATACCTTGTCGCTTGATGTAGCAGGTGTCGGGACTTTGTTTACACAGAACAACATCACCTCAACAAACAATTCATTCACTCCGGCAGTCGACGCTGCAAAACTTAATCAGGCTGGCGAAAAGCTGAAGAATGAAAAGAAAATCACTCTGACTGCTTCAGGAACAGCCAGCGGACCTATGGCATTCAATGCAGGAGTGCTCTTTGATGCAACAATAACCGCCGGGGCACTTGATTAGTGTCATAATTTTGTTCTGATCCCGGAAGAGTCTACCCGGAAGAATTCCCCTTTTTTTATCAGCAGGAGTTCTCCGGGCAGGCCGTTAGTTATACCTGCATCAACCCCGAATATCTTATCATTGTTAACTGACCGGATCACATTGCCGGGAGTATGCCCGACAATTATATGATTTACACCATAAAAGGCCAGGATCTTATCCAGGTTCTGGTTATCTATACCTGTTTCTGAAAAGAAACCCCTGTACCATAATGGTCCGTTATCACCAATCAGCAGATCAAGTTTAATGATGTGAGAAGAATCAACCGGTTCCTTGCCAATAAGATCATTATAAATAGCTTCATTGATATCCTTCACCGTTAATCCGTTTTCGATCATATCAACGGAAATCCCGCCATGAATGAAGAGAATATCATTGATCGTCACAGCTGCAGGTTTCGACCGTAACCACATTCCCAGGATGCTGTTCCCCGAAAATAGTCCCGAATAGCTTATTCCGGTGAGCATTTGCGTTATCAGGTATTTCTCATGTATATACCTGAGATCACCACTCAGTACCATAAGTTCATGATTACCAAGAATTAAATGAACCCTGCCTCCTCCTCCTAACGCCTGTTTTTCGAGATCAAATACATGCCACAGGATCTCAGTCACTTTTTCTCCCCTGTCAAATATGTCTCCAAGTATTACAAGATGTCCCTTGCCAAATTTCCACCTCAGATTCCCGTCAATTACTGATGCACCTTTCAACAAAGTGATATAGCTCTCAAAATTCCCGTGAATATCACTTATTACACAAATATTGTCGACATCCGTGAACTTCTGACTGAACCCTGGTGACTGCCGGAAAGTTTTTACGAGATAATTGTAATTAAAAGAAAAACCGAACATCGATCTGATCCCTGCAAAATTATCCGGCAAAATAATCCTGCTATAAAGATTATTATTCTTTATCCATATAGCAGCGATCGTATCGTTTGATTTGAAAAAATAGGGTCCATCATCTATCGCTCCCGGAGAAACTGGTACCTGCTGGCCAAGGAGAGGTGTACTAATGGAAAATAATATGAATAGTAATAATCTTACTAAGCTGTTCATTATTCCCGCTAATTCTAAAGACAAAAAGACACCCTAAAATTAAATAAATTAACTATGCATTATAAAACAAATTCTGAGCCAAATGGTTTATATATGTTAATCGATTAAATTTCATAAATTTGGTATCGGAGGCCAGGAAATGAAAGAATCATGATAAAATGAAGAAAACTTTACTGCTCTTGCTTATTCTGTCCGGATTAATAAGTACACCTTTATTGAGCCAGAATGATGCTGCCGACACTGTTTATTCGGTAACAGATACTTTACCTGATGATTACAATCTTTTTTCAAAGGATGAAGTGTTGGATATATCTCTTAGTTTCGACATAAAATATTATAAGAGAAAGAGGTCTGATGAGGAATACCTTGATGCAGTACTTACCTACTACACAGGAGAAAATGATTCCATTACAAGGAACATTAAGCTCCGCTCGCGCGGTATAATGCGCCGCGAATATTGTGATTTCCCACCGCTTCTGCTCAATTTCAAAGCAAAGGACTCCGTCGGTAAAGAATTCAATAAAATAAACAAGCTGAAGATGGTCACAATCTGCAAGAAAGGGCAGGAAGATTACCTGTTGAGGGAATACCTTGTATATAAAATATATAACATACTTACTGATTATAGTTTTAAAGTCAGATTATTAAGGATCAATTACATCAATACAGGAGATGCGAATAAAAGAGACAGGCAGTTTGCTTTTGCCATAGAACCGGTTGATTTACTGTCAAAACGGCTCAATTCCTTTGAAGTACCATTACGAACACTGCATAGAAATATAATCAAACCGGACATGTTCGACAGAATGGCAATATTCAATTATATGATCGGTAATGTCGACTGGGCTGTCGGGAACCAGCACAATGTAGTGGTGCTCCAGAGCGGCCAGTCAGACAGACCCGACCTTGGAATATGCATACCACACGATTTCGATTATTCCGGTATTGTCGATACTGATTATGCTGTTCCCGGAGAAGGCGTTGACATTAAATCAGTACGGGAGCGGGCCTACCTTGGACTGTGCAGGGAGAAGCAGGATTTTGAGAAGGCACTTAAAGAGTTCAGTGATAACAAGGATGCTATTTATGGAGTTATCAGGGATTTCCCATACCTGAAAGAAAAGTCAAAAACCGATATGATAAAATATCTCGACGGTTTCTACAGCCAGTTTGATAAACGTAATTCAATAGTCAATAACCTGCTCTTCGATTGCAGAAGATACGGCAAATAATAAATTCCCAGGCCGATGAATGACGCTGATCGTACAGTTTTTTTCTTCGAAAATTCAAATTAAACTGATTTAAGGAATTGTAAAAAATGTTATTGAACGGTTTAAAGTGAATCAATCGCTTCTTTTATTATCCCTGCTGAATGCCTTAGCGATTTCATTTCCTGATCCGACAGAGGACCGGCAATAACTCTTGTAACACCTGTGTTTGTAACGATAGAAGGAACGCTCAGGCAGACATCCCTTAATCCGAACTCCCCGTTAAGGAAGACTGAGACAGTCATGACGCTGTTCTGCTTACGCAGTATTGCCGCTGTGATCCGTACCATAGCAAGCCCGACAGCAAAATGAGTTGCTCCCTTTGCATTTATGATGTGATAGGCTGATTCACGTACCTGCTGTTCAATTATCGTCCTTTCGCTCTTCCAGTCGGAACATTTTTTACAGACCGGGCAGTAATTATCAATTACCATCCCTGCAACATTTGTCATTGACCAGGCAGCGAACTCACTGTCTCCATGCTCACCCAGAATATATGCATGCACATTATGAACATCTATCCCGCAATGTTTTGCAAGCAGATAACGGAAACGGGCACTGTCAAGAACTGTACCGGAACCGATCACCCTGCCTCTCTCCCATCCTGAACTCTTAAGAGCTACCCAGGTCATCACATCGACAGGATTGCTTACAATAAGCATGACACCTTTTGATCCCTGTCTGCTTACTTCTCCGGCAATGCTTCCTACGATATCGGCGTTCTTCTTCAGGAGCTGAAGACGTGTTTCTCCGGGTTTCTGAGCAGATCCGGCCGTTATGACAATAAGCTGAGCATCAGCATAATCTTCACTGCTGCCCTCCCTTATGCTCACTGTAGGGACAAACGCCTCCCCATGAACAAGGTCCAGTACCTGTCCTTTTACAAGCTCTTCATTTCTGTCGATCAGCACTATCTCATCAGCCAGACCGCTTTGTGATAATGAATATGCGTATGTTGATCCTACAAGACCGGCGCCTACAATAACAACTTTACGTTTAAGTCCCTTGTGAATAATATCATCCATGGATAATAAAATGTATATTTTTGATATAAAAATAACAACAGTATTTCATTAAAGTTCACTTTGAAGAATGTGAAATTGAGCGGTTTTTCAACATTAATATAAAAAATTATCTTTGTTATTTAATTAAACGGGGAGATAAGCAATCAAAAAATCATTCGAGGAAAGAGGCTGGCTGAAGCTTGACAATGCTGCGAAACTTTTTCCGGCTGTAATGTCGAAAAACCTGACATCCGTCTTCAGAATAACCGTATCACTAAAAGATCCTGTTAAGTATTCTGCTCTTAAAGAAGCAGTTGCCATTACCTCAAAGAGATTCCCCTATTTCAGTGTCTCACTGGGAAGCGGCCTTTTCTGGCATTTTCTTGAGTTCAATGATCAGATCCCCGTAATACAGGCTGATGAAGGGATGCCCTGCAAGGCATTTGATGTAAACAGGACTAATGAACTTTTATACAGGATTGTTGTAAGAGAAAACCGCATTTCTGTTGAATTCCTGCATATACTAACCGATGGTGGCGGTGCACTGGAATACCTGAAATCGCTGCTTTACTCCTACCTTAAAATTACCGGGAAGCAAATAACCCAGACAGGCGATATCATACTGCCCGATTCACAAATATCCGAAGAGGAATTTGAAGACGGATATAACAGGTACTTCAGTAAGTTACCGCCGCCGGCAAAGCTTATCAAAGCATGGCATCTTCCCTTCAAGCTTAATAAAAAACCGCGCGTAAGAATAATACGTGCGGATTTAAGTGTGAGTGAGCTTCTCAATACTGCCAGGAAATATAAAGTTACATTAACAGAATATTTTGTTTCTGTTTATGTGTATTCTCTTTACAGGATCTTTTGCGACAGTCAAGCGAAAAGTAGGAAGAAAACGAAGAGCGCCCTTAGGGTCGAGGTCCCTGTCAATATGAGAAATAAGCTCCCCAGCCGCACAATGCGCAATTTCTCCCTGTTTGTACTGCCCGAAATTGACCTGCGCCTGGGTTCGTACACCTTTGAAGAAATACTTCGGTCAATTCATCACCAGCTTCAGATGAGCACGGATTTAAAGCAGATATCAAGGTTCCTCTCATCGAATGTAAGCTATGAAAAGCTCTTCGTTGTAAGGATACTCCCACTGTTCATTAAGAAAATGGGCATTGCTTTCGTCTACAGGGGATTGGCTTCAAAACGCTGGACAGGAATTGTAACAAATCTCGGGCAGATAGCTTTGCCTGAAGAAATGGCTGCGTTGGTAGAATCTTTTGAGATCCTGCCTCCCCCTCCTAATCCGAAAGTAAAGGTAAGCTGCGGACTTGTCTCATATAACGACAAGATAAGAATTTGTTTCACCAATATCTCACGATCGCACGACCTTGAAAAATTTATTTTCAGGCACCTTACTGATGAAGGAATTCACGTTAAAATTATGAACCAAACATAAATCAAAACACATGGTTATATGTATCAATTGCGGAGTTGAGCTTGATGAAAGCTTTATTAGATGCCCTCTTTGCGGGAAAGATCCGCGGTCTGTACAGGAACAGGATGATCAATTATCGGAAAACTTTCCAGAATCCGTTCAGTATCCGGGAAAAGAAAACAAAAAGTATCTGTGGGAGCTGAGCGGAATAATTACATTTTCCGACATTGTGATTTGCACTATAGTCGATCTTCTGACAGTAAAGGGCCTTTCCTGGTCGTTGTTTTCAGATACAGCATTGCTTGCAATCTGGACCATTCTGACTCTTTTCCACCTCGTTCACAAGCGGCTGTTAATACTGTCATCCGGCATATTGCTTACAATTCTTGCTGCTCTTTTCCTGATAGACCTCTTTACCCCTGGTATCAGATGGTTCTTCCCCCTTGCATTCCCTGTTACTATTTCACTCTCTATTGCGACGGCCATAATAATAATCCTATATAAAGCTGCTCATTTTAAGGGATTGAATATAATCGCAGCCGGATTTCTGGTACTATCCGGGTTCTGTATCATAACCGAAATTTTTCTTGATAAATTTCACACCGGTAAAACCGAATTGCGCTGGTCACTCATTACAGGTGTATCAGCACTGCCTTTTGCGCTTGTATTATTCTTTTACCATTACAGACTTAAGAAGGGGAAACGACTCGATAGTTTTTTCCATATCTGAGATAAAAATTTACTACATTTGATCTCAATTTAAACCATGATTGAAAATATATCTAAATTATACCACTGATATTCAAACAATTACTTAAATTTATATAGGTTATGAAACAACAATCAACAAAAAGTATCATTCTTGCCGGACTAACGGTTATGATAGCGATCACTCTATCTCAGTGCACAAAGGCACCCGAATGGCAGAAAAAAAATAAGGACCTCATCAAACAATATGCATTAGCTGAAAGGCAGCTTACAGGTCTGCCTAAGATAAAGCTTGAATCAAATCTGGATCCGGGGATAGTTACAAATCTTGACAATATCTCCAATACCACACTTTATCCAGGAGTTGAAGCAAAGATCTACTGGTGGAGTGGCACGATGGTTGCCGTTCTTCAACTTAAGCCGGGAGCAAAGATCCCCGAGGAAGTACTTCCTTCAGACCGTTTTTTGTTTGTTTTAGAAGGATCGGTGGATCAGCTTATAAATGGATCTTCTGTAAATATGATCTCAAGAAAAAGAGAAGAACAGGATGGCGCTCACAGCGTTACCCCAAGGATAGATTTTGTCTATCTTGAAAAAGACAGCAAGAACGCCCTGACAGCCGGACCTGATGGTGCAAAGCTTTTCGAGGTCTATAGTCCGGTCCGTACTGACTATCTTGTTAAAACCGGCATTGCAAAAGTACCGGCCGCAATGGCTGACCTTAAAATTCCGGCTGTTCCGAATGTAGTTCCGAACAAAGTATATGATCTTTATAATCTTCAGTTTACGCCGCTTGCTGCAGGATCAAACTCAAGACTTATTACAGGAAAAAATGTTCAGATCAGTTTTATCTCGATGGACCCGGGAGCACTGTTCGACCGTCATATTCATCCGGAAGCTCAGACTATGCTTGTACTTCGCGGAGGATGCAATGAAATACTTCTCGACGGGGAACAGAAAATGGAAAAGGATGATCTGGTACTGATACCCGGGAACATGGTACATGGAGCAAAAGTAAGTGACCTCGGTTGCGATGCTATTGACATTTTCTGGCCTGCAAGAGCTGATTATAGTGCAAAAGAAAAAGCAGCCCTGGAAGCTTATCATGCTATTATTCCTGAAGACTCTAAGCTTGAACTCCTTGTTGACGGCACAGTTACAAAACCATCAATTACTTTTGCCGAGGGACCTAAATGGATGAACGGCAAGATATATTTCTCAAATATGGGTTTTGACCAGGCATGGGGCGCTCATCCGGATAAAAGTTCAATAGTAGAATTGAGTCCCGATGGTTCCTACAGAAATATTACAGAAGGCAGGATGCAGACAAACGGTCTTTATCCATATAAGAACGGCAACCTCCTTGTATGCGACATGATCGGCCACAGAGTGATTGAGATGACAACAGAAGGCAGAATTGTAAGAGTTGTAGCAGACAGATATGAAGGTAAGAAAATCGATGGACCGAATGATATAATAACCGATGCCAAAGGAGGAATCTACTTCACAGATCCGCAGTTCACAATGGAAGCTGTGAAATTCCAGCCCGGGCGTGCTGTTTATTATATCTCACCTGAAGGTAAAATAACAAGGATAACTGAACCTAACGAGTTTGCTATGCCTAACGGTATCCTGCTTTCTCCTGATGGTAAAACACTTTATATCAATAACTGTTACGACGATGAATCCTGGTACCCTGTAAACAGCGATAAGGAGAATTATGTCTGGGCCTACGACGTAAACGAAGATGGTACGATAAGTAACGGCAGACAGTTTGCAAAGCTGTTCCTTGTTGACAATGTACTTGACAGAAAAGGGAAATCTTCAAGTTCTGACGGTATGGCTATTGACAAAATGGGTAATATTTATGTAGGCACCTATTATGGCGTTCAGATATTCAATCCCAAAGGTGAATTCGTTGGTATGATCAACCTGCCTCATTTCCCCGTCAGCCTGTGCTTTGGTGATGAAGATATGAAAACACTGTATATAGTAAGCTACAGCTGGGTCTATAAGATCAGGACCAACATGGAAGGTTATGTGAATTATTTATAACGAATAACCTGCACAATTGAAGCATAAAAAAACCGGGAGATAACTTCCGGTTTTTTTGTTTGTGATTATTCGAGCTCTGAGAAGTACAGGAAGTTCTGATTATTTCAACACGTTTTTAACTGCTTCTTCTCCAAGTCGTTCTTTCAACTGGGTAAGATAAAGGCTTTTAGGAGTTACATGATAGTCCATCGATTCAACATGAGCATTGGATTTTGTAAGATCCTGAAAAAAAGTATTGAATATAGATGCATTTATTCCAATATGTCCGAAAGAATAGTTTGTGGCCGTTGGCGGACTTTGCATCAGGAAATCACCCTCACAGTTCCAGAATACTATATTAGCCCCGGCCCAGCCAATATTTATGTCTTTCCAGTAGCGGGCCGAAAGCGGAGCTTTAACATTATCATACAGCGAACCTGTTATCCAGTTTGCATGTGGTTCGCTTGTTGCAAAGGGATTGACTGCTTCACAATTAAGAAATACATTACCTGTTGCGTTTGTGCCCAAAACAAATGAGTGTCTCCCTTTTTGCGAAAAACACCTTTGAACAAGCGAAAGCTGCCCGCTAAGTTGGTATGTAAATCGTCTTGCCCCAGCCCTGATCGATACAGGTTCCCAAGACTCGCAATCCTGCACTGTAATCCATTTTGTCCCATTACCAGCGCTTACAACACTACTTCCAAAATGAAAGGCGCTGATGTTTCGCACCCAGCTGTTTACGGTGTGGGTTAAACTAATGAAATTGAAATAATGGTTTTCATCCGAATAATATTCATCTCCTTCGTAATGCGGTCTGGTTTTGTCATCAAAATTACCACGATCCATATTGCCATAAGAAGTCATCCGGACAGTAGGATTATATTCTGAAATTCCCCTTAAGTTTTCAATCCCTACCTGTTCGAGTCGCCCCTGGTCGTCGTATTTCATTATTTCACCGCCGCCCCAGCGTTTTTCAATAGCGCACAATATTGGCGCATCAACCGTAATTGTGTTGCCCTTAACTTCGGTGATTACTCTGTCCCAGTTGATGTTAAATGGTCTCCATCTGTTTCTTCCGGCTCCAATGCTATCCTCACCAATTTCTTTAATCCATGCCTGATTGCCTATTCGTCTGACCATAATTTTATCTCCGGTTTTAAAGGCTTTTGCAGATACTACATTGAAACTTCGAGCACCAACAGGTACATAGTTGTCGGTGATTATCTGTTTGGTTTCTTCCTGTAGTTTAAGTGCTGTACCGTCGATATTTACAAGCGCCGCTCTTCCGAACGACCTGCCTTGTCCTTCCTTCTGAAGTTTGCCAATCAGAATTGTACCAATATCACTCATTCCTTCACCCCTGAGGACAATTCCTGAAGCTTTAATGTAAATGGGTTTTTCGAGCGGGTAAGTTCCCATTTTCAGGAGTACAACTCCTCTAAATCCAGAAGCATCCGGAGTTAATGCCGAAACCCGATCGATTGCAGCCTGAATATTAACAGAGTTATCTCCAGATATTGGCCAAACGGTTTCTTTAATAGCCACACGCGGAATAGGTACACCTCCGCCTTTATAACCTGCATTTGAGAAATCAGGAATTTTATTACCCAGACTGTCTGATACATAGACCAGTTTACCGTCTGTTCCTGGATATACCAAAGTGGTTGTAGGTGGCAAATCCTGAGCCGAAAGAACAAACCTGCTGACAAAAAATATCAACAAGACAAAAGAATATTTTATTAGTTTTTTCATGATTTACTAGCTTTAAAATTTGTTATAAACCAGCTAAGCTGTTTACATTTTCAATCTGATTAAAATTAGAGTCGGTCTATTTCCAGGACTGGCCTTCAGTAATAACATTCATGACAGCTTCAATGCCTAATCTTTCTTTCAACTGAGTAAGGTAAAGGCTCTTTGGAGTAACATGATAGTCCATCGATTCAACATGTCCGTTGGGCTTTTTGAGATCCTGCAAACCGGCATTAAAAATTACTGCATTTATCCCAATATGTCCGAACGAATAGTTTTTTGCAGTTGGCGGACTCTGGACCAGAAAATCGCCTTCACAATTCCAGAAAACAATATTAGCGCCAGCCCAGCCAATAATGTAATCCCAATACCTTGCTGTAAGCGGAGCTTTTACGTTATCGTATAAAACGCCATTCACCCAATGGTTATGTGGCTCACTTGTGGAATAAGGATTTACTGCCTCGCAATTGAGAAATACATTTCCACTTGCTTCGGCATTCTGAAGAACAAATGAATGTCTCCCTTTCTGTGAAAAACACCTCTGTACCAAACAGAGCTGGCCATTCATCTGGTAAATAAACCTTCTTCCACCCCAACGTTGCGAAACAGGCTCCCATGATTCGCAATCCTGCACCGTGATCCACTTCGAGCCTGCGTTACTTTGGATAACACTTGTGGCAAAGTGGAGTGCACTGATGTTCCTGATCCAGACATTTTTTGCGTTGGATATTACAATAAAGTTACTTACATGATTTTCATCCGAGAAATACTCTTCGCCCTGATACTGAAATTTAGGGTCTAACTTGTCACGGTCCATGTTGCCATACGTCTTCTGTCGGACCGAAGGGTTATATTCTGAAATACCACGAAGGTTTTCTATCCCTGACTGCTCTATACGCTCATCGGTGTATTTAAGAATCTCGCCTCCGCCCCAGCGCGCATCAACAGCCGTGAAAATGGTTACGTCAGTGGTAATTGTATTTCCTTTGATATCAACAATAACTCTGTCATAAGTAATGTTAAAAGGCCTCCATTTGTTCCTGCCTGCTGAAATACTATCTTCTCCAATCTCCTTTATCCAGTCCTGGTTACCAATTCTCCTAACCAGGATTTTGTCACCTACTTTAAATCCCTTGGCCGAAGCCACATTGAAACTGCGAGCACCAACCGGTACATATTTATCCGTGATAATTTGTTTTGTATCTTCCTGCGGAGCTATCGCTTTGGGGCCGCTTATATTTACAAGTCCGCCTCTGCCATAAGCTTGTCTGTCTTTTGGTATTTTGCCTATGAGAATGGTACCAATTTCACTCATCCCTTCTCCCCGGAGTACTACGCCGGAAGCCTTTATGGTGATTGGTTTTTCAAGTTCATAAGTACCCATTTTTAAAAGAACAGCCCCTCTGAAGCCTGAAGCATCTAACGGAAGGGCTGAAACCTTGTCGATTGCTGCCTGAATATTTGCTGAGTTATCTCCCAAAACAGGCCAAACAGTTACTTTGTTGGCAACATAAGGAATCGGAACACCTCCGCCTTTATATCCGGCATTCGAGAAATCAGGAATTTTATTACCCAGACTGTCGGCAACATATACAAGCTTGCCGTCAGTTCCGGGATATACCAAAGTTGTTGTCGGTGGAATATCCTGAGCTTTTATTAAAGCAACAGCTCCCAAAAACAATATTGGAATTAGAATCAGTTTAACAGATTTCATCAGTATATAATTTTGATTTTAAAGGTCTGATAGCCTGTCCCGCCTAAGCGGGAGAACCCACATGATTGAAAATTACATACATACGTGTTTGTGTATTTAATACATGTGGGTTTCATCTTTTTAGATTTTTCAGATTTCTAATTATCATCCGAGCCAATGACATTTTTAACTGCCTGTTCGCCAAGTCTTTCTTTTAACTGAGTAAGATATAAACTTTTTGGTGTAACATGTTTATCCATCGATTCAACATGGCCGTTTGGTTTCGTTAAATCCTGCAATGCGGCGTTAAATGATACTGCGTTTACACCGATATGTCCAAAGGAATAGTTTGCAGCCGTTGGCGGACTTTGAATCAGGAAATCACCCTCGCAGTTCCAAAAGACAGTGTTCGCTCCTGCCCATCCCATAACAAAGTCCCAATACCGGGCTGTTAATGGTGCCTTCACATTGTCGTAAAGTATACCATTTACCCAGTAGCCATGAGGTTCACTGGTAGAGTAGGGATTGATGGCTTTACAGTCAAGAAACACATTACCACTAGCAGTGGCGCTTTCCCCTGCAAAAGAGTGACGGCCTTTATAGGATAAACATCTTTGAACCAGACTTAACTGGCCATTCAATTTGAATGTAAAACGCCTGCCACCTGCCCGGACCGAAACAGGTTCCATAGAAATGCAATCCTGAACAGTAATCCATTTAGCTCCGCCACTTGTTATCACAGCGCTATAAGCAAAATGCAAAGCAGTTACATTTCGCGCCCAGGCATTTTTAACATTTGTAAAACTGATAAAATTATAGTAATGGTTTTCGTCAGAGTAATATTCGTCTCCCTGGTATTGGTACTCTTTCGCCAATTTGTCGCGATCCATGTTTCCGTAGGTTGTGGTTCTTACCGTTGGATTATAATCCGATATTCCACGCAAGTTTTCAATACCTGACTGCTCAATGCGATTATCGTTGTATTTTATTAGTTCGCCTCCTCCCCAGCGTTTATCGATGGCCGTAAAAATGGGTGCATCAACCGTAATGGTGTTTCCATTGATATTAATAATTTCGCGGTCATAATTGATATCAAATTTCCAGGCTCTGCTGTTGGCTATTTCATCCTTCATCTTCAATTCTTTAACCCAGGCTTCATTGCCATATCGTTTAACAATCACTTTATCGCCTTTTTTAAAGCCCTTGGCAGATTTAACATTAAAACTAACAGCCCCAAAAGGGACGTAATCATCAGTAATTGATTGCTTGCTGTCTTCTATCAGTTCTGTTCCATTTTCTGCTCCAATGTTTATCATATCGGGTCTTCCGAATCGTTCCCTGCCAGTTGCATTTGGATCCCGGGCAGGCAAAACGCCATAAAGAATGGTTCCGATATCACTCATTCCTTCACCGCGTAGAACGACACCAGAAGCTTTAATGTATAAGGGTTTTTCGAGTCTGTAAAATCCAATTTTAAGCAACACCGCACCCCGAAATCCGGAAGCATCCAAAGGAAGCGATGAAACCTTGTCGATTGCAGTCTGAATGTTTGCTGAGTTGTCTCCCACAACGGGCCACACGGTTACTTTATTCGGAACGTAAGGTATAGAAACCCCACCTCCCTTGTATCCGGCATTTGAAAAATCCGGGATCCTGTTACCAAGGCTGTCAGCGATATAAACAAGCTTGCCGTCAGGACCGGGGTAAACCAGGGAGGTAGTTGGAGGAATATCTTCAACAGCAGTCCCGTTGCTCAGGACTGAAATTCCTGCACCGGCAGATCCGGAGGAGTCATTATTACCGGCAAATACGTTGAAAAAGATCATCAACGCGGTAAAAGACATAACAAGAGTTTTCATGGTTGATATAATTTTAAGTTAACATATGAACTGTACAGAATATAAATAATTGGAAGATCCCGAAAAGTACAGCTTTTAATCATCCTGATATCTTTCTTTTTCTTCACAAGACTTTAAACAGATGATAAAAGTAATTATTTCAGAATTATTATTAGTGTAATTAATACATTTATTTTCTGAACCTTCTTCACATCTTAATTGTTATTGCTATTATTGTATACTTAAACAAGCAAATATGGAAGATATTGAAATCTGTCACTGCATGGGCATCATGAAAAGTGAAATTGTAAAAGCTATAAAGGATAAAGGACTGAAAACAGTTGAGGAAGTCCAGGATGAAACCACAGCCGGAACCGGGTGTGGCGGGTGCATACCCGATATAGAAGATATCCTTAAGGAAATTAATAAATAACTTAATCATGGGAAACAATGAATTTGAAAAGGGGAAGAAATTCTCCTATGCTGATTCTATTGCTTATGCTGAAAAGGCTGTTGTAAGCAAGCATGTACTTAAAAAGGAAACCGGGAATATCAGTCTGATGTCATTTGACAAAGGGGAAGGACTGACCGAACACACCTCGCCTTTTGACGCTGTGGTACAGATAGTTGACGGTAAAGCCGACATAATCATAAATGGTGTCTCCCATATCCTTGAAGCTGGTGAGACAATCATTATGCCTGCAAATAATCCTCATGCCCTTAAGGCAATTGAGAGGTTCAAGATGGTACTTACAATGATCAGGAGCAGTTAGAACAAAGTTCCTGAACAAAATCCTGGTGTGGTATAAATGAATAGCCATAGAGATCCCTCACTCGCCAATCTTTCACAAACTCAGGGAAGATTCGTTTCGATGAAACCCTTTATGGTATTTGGGGAATGGAAGGAGATTCTTCACTCGTCAAT
>MTKX01005163.1_pt1 | contig 29498 bp, 19 predicted proteins | sample 1042771 | NCBI WGS metagenome assembly MTKX01 (sample SAMN06212183, study PRJNA360534) | anaerobic digester metagenome | biome: Wastewater treatment plant; material: sludge; isolation source: anaerobic digester fed with sludge from wastewater treatment plant | place: Denmark: WWTP Randers ...
CACAGCCTAACTGGAAAGACGATCTGCGGGATTTCAGGAAACTCGGACGGCCGAACTATTTTTTTGGTGTTACTGCCGGAAACATGGATTCAATGGTGAATCATTACACGGCAGCCCGTCGTTTGCGTTCAGATGATGCATATACACCAGGCGGAAAAGCTGGTTTCAGACCTGATTATCCCACAATAGTATACACCAAGATCCTGAAAAGGCTTTTCCCTGATGTGCCCGTAGTGATAGGGGGTATAGAAGCTTCCATGCGCCGGCTGACTCATTATGATTACTGGAAAGACAGGCTGGAGCCTTCAATACTTGAAGGCAGTGGGGCCGATATGCTTGTTTACGGAATGGGAGAGCAGCCTGTAAGGGAAATAATCAGGTTACTGAAAAAGGGAGTTCCTTTCAGATCACTTAGAACCATACCTCAGACATCAGTGATGATTTCTAAAAATGATCCTTTACCGGTTCAGAATAAATGGAAGGATATTGTTCTGAATTCCCATGAACAGTGTCTTTCAGACAAGAAGCTCTTTGCTTCAAATTTCCTGGTATTTGAAAAAGAATCAAATAAAGCTGATGCAGCCAGGCTGATCGAACAGACAGGAGAGTTTATGACTTTAGTAAATCCTCCGTTTGCTCTCATGTCAGAGGCCGGTGTTGACCGTTCATTTGATCTGCCCTATACATATATGCCTCATCCGAGGTACAGAAAAAAGGGTCCGATTCCTGCTTACGAAATGATAAAGTTCTCTGTAAATATTCACAGGGGATGTTTCGGAGGCTGCAGCTTTTGTGCTATAGCTGCCCACCAGGGAAAACTGATCTTGAGGAGATCGGAAAAATCGATCCTCAGTGAGATTGAAAAGATCACCCAAATGCCTGATTTTAAAGGTTATCTTACTGATCTTGGCGGCCCGTCAGCAAATATGTACGGTATGAAGGGAAAGGATACAAAGATTTGTGCCAGGTGTTCAAGACCGTCATGCATCTGGCCATCAGTTTGTCATAACCTAGATACAAGCCACAGGGAACTGACGGATCTGTATAAGAAAGTGAGCAGATTGCCAGGTATAAAGAAAGCGTTTATCGGAAGCGGTATCAGATACGATCTCTTATTGAATGGGTGGAACAGAAATGCCGGCAGGGGAGAATCTGAGTATTTTGAAGAACTAATAAAAGACCATATATCAGGCAGGCTCAAAGTTGCACCGGAACATACAAGCAGACATGTCATTTACCTTATGAGAAAAGTTCCATTTGAGCTTTTCCGTGAGTTAAAAAAACAGTTTGACAGGATCACAGCTAAAGAGGGATTGAATTATGAAATCGTACCCTATTTCATTTCCTCGCATCCGGGTTGCACTGAAAAGGACATGAAGGAACTTGCCGCTGAAGTGAAGTCACTTGGTATACGGCCGGAACAGGTCCAGGATTTCACTCCAACACCAATGACCCTTTCAACCCTTATGTACTACACAGGCTTTGATCCATATACTGGCAGGAAAGTATATGTAGCTAGGAGACCTGAAGAAAAAAAGCGGCAAAAGCAGTATTTTTTCTGGTATAATAAAAAGAATACCTGATAATCCGGTAATCATACCTGAAAAGCAATCCGGGATCATCAATACTTATTGGATTCTTTCCTTATCTTTTAACAACAATAAATCCGCTGGTTGAAAAGCCTGATTCCGATCGTATAACATAGAAATATGTATCACCTGGCAGAGGGTGACCTTTGTCATCCAGACCATACCAGCTGTTATCGTAGTCGTCATTTCTATAAACAAGCATTCCTCTCCGGTCAAAAATGACAATTTGCGTCTGTCCCAGCGATTCAATACCTTCCAGTATAAAATAATCGTTCTTCCCGTCCATATCAGGGATGATAAGCGTTGGTATGACCAAATCGTTAACTGTGATGACAATATAATCTTCTGCGGGCGGGCAAACTCTGTTATCGACCCTCCACATAAAGACATTCTCGCCTAAAGCCAGTTTCTCTATAAAGGTTTTCGCCTCATTCTCATCTGAGAAAGTTCCGGAACCGGATATTATTGACCACTTGCCTGATGAGTATTGATCCGGATAATTTGCGTCTAATTGTGAATCGAACTTATATTTAAGAACCTGGTCCGGCCCGGCTTGCGCTTCGGGAACAGGGAAAACCTCGACATGAACAGGTTTTATACCATAGCACCCGAGTGATGTAGTTCCCTTAATATACCATGTTCCTGCGGTTGCCTGTGACGGAGTGTTATATGGGATCGTTGCCTGGGGATCTTTCCAGTATGTGAAGATCAGACCTTCTGTTGATCCCATTGTTACGGATGGATTAGTAAGGTTTACTGTTTCAGGTGAGCATACCGGTTCAGGATTTGTGATCTTTATTACAGGGGTTGTTGAGGGTTGCGGATCAATGACAACATCAGAAGACCTTACTGACGTACACCCGACTGAATTAGTCACGGTGAAATTATAAGTTCCGGGTAATAGCTCGCTGAGTGTGATACTTGTACCTGATCCTGTAAGACTGATTCCGTCAGGGTAGCGGAATAATATCCAGGTCCCCTGGGGAGGCAGATTCGTGAGTATTAGCGTTCCAGTCGGAACAATACAGGTGGGCTGTGTTATTGTTCCCGCAACAGGAGCTGAGGGTGTTACCGGTTGGACTGTAATTATAATATTTTCGGAGGCAAGGGAAGTACAGCCACTGGAATTAGTTACGGTATAATTATAACTACCAGGGCTAAGGCCTGTAATTGTGGTAGTAATACCTGTTCCGCTTGTTTTTACAGTTCCAGGATATCGGGTAAGAGTCCAGCTTCCCGTTGCCGGCAGTCCGCTGAGCATAACATTTCCTGTCGCAATGGTGCATGATGGTTGTATTATTCCACTAACCAGAGGAACTGATGGTGTGGGAGGCTGCTGCTCGATGACAACCTCAGATGAGAAGGCACTTGTACATCCCTCGTTACTGGTCACATTAAATTTATAAGTACCTGACGTTATAACTGATACAGTCGTACTGATACCTGTTCCTGTTACAACTGATCCATCCGGATAACGGAATAAGGTCCATAATCCGGAAGATGGCAGGCCTGTCAATACAACCTGCCCTGTCGATTTAATGCATGTCGGCTGGGTTATTGTTTCTATTACAGGGGCAGGAGGTGTCGTGGCTCCCTGGAGAATTACAATATCATCCGAAGTGGGTGACGTACAGCCTGTTGTATTTGATACAGTGAATTTATATGTTCCGGGATCAAGTCCGGTGATAGTGGTGCCTGTTCCTGTTCCGGTTGTTACAACCATATCAGGATAGCGCGTCAATATCCATTCTCCGGATTCGGGCAATCCGTTCAACACAACACTCCCGGTTGATGGTTCGCAGTCAGGCTGTGTAATTATCCCGATAAGAGGAGCTATGGGTACCTGAGGGCTTTTATCGATTGTTATCTCATCTGAAGGAGAAGAGGAACATCCTTTATCATTTGTTACAATATATCTGTAGATACCGGTCTGAAGGCCTGTAATTAACACTGTTTTGCCTTTCCCGGGTGTTATTACTCCATCGGGTAGGCGTGTCAGGGTCCATGTTCCCGGTTCCGGCAGTCCCGACAGTAGTACAGAGCCTGTGTGCTCTTCACAGGTCGGTTGTGTTACTGACTCAATTTTTGGAGGAGAAGGAGGAACGCATTGTATCTTTATCATGTAGTCTTCCACCTCTCCATTCCCTGCTGATCCAGAGCTGCCATAAGCAGGTTTAACGGTAGCACTGGGGCCTAATCGGAAGCGTGCGAATGCTGGTTTTGAGATTATTGCATTCTCAGGCACGGTTACTGTAATATTATGTACCCCTGTAGATCTTAATGAGTTTTTGTGAACATACTCATCGTTATCCAGGAAGTCGCCGTCGCCGTTCCAATCAATCCAGATGTTAAGATAAGCAAGTCCGGTTACTTTTACCTGGATGACAGCTTTCTTCCCCTGAATCATTTCCGGGAAGGTGACACCATCTTCATCGTCAATGCCGTACAGATCATCTGCATCTGCTTCTTCTGATGGCTGATCAGCTGGCTCAGCATCAACAAGCGATCCGAGACAGACTTTTGTATTTATTGTATGATCGGCAGAACCGTAACTTCGGGGGGCATCACCGTAATCTCTCGGAACATCACTTGCTGCAGTAACAGGTGATAATTGTATGCTAAATATCATTTCACCGGGAAGGTTGTCAGTATTACCGGTATAAACATTTGTAAATGCGATGAATTGGCAGAGAATGAATGATATGACAAGAAATTGTATTTTCATCAAAATACTTATCGCTGATCCTTAGCACAGATAACTCCCCAAATGCCAACAAGTTAGTCAAATTTTCCTAAATTTCAAAGAATTTAGGGGAAGTTAGCTCTTGGATGAGACAGGAAGAAATGTGGTAACTTAGGCATTTTGCGCTTCTGAGGCGGTTTTATCTGATCATCATTCAAAAGTGATTTTGACGAAAGGGGTTATATATTACATTAAAAAAACCGGGACAGATTGCCCCGGCTCATAACCATATTTTTCCTGAACCTTATTAATTCTATTCGTATTCTTTAAGTATGTTTCTCACATCATCAGGAGCAACGCGTCCATAGGTTTTGTCACCAACCATCACTACCGGAGCCAGTCCGCAGGCGCCAACGCATCTGAGGCTTGAAAGGGAGAATTTGCCGTCTTTAGTTGTCTGTCCAACCTGCAGCCCAAGCTCTTTTTTGAATTCGTCCAGAACCTTCTCGGCACCTCTGACATAGCAGGCTGTCCCCATGCAGATACTTATCGGGTGCTTTCCTTTAGGGGTCATTGTGAAGAATGAATAAAAAGTAATGACACCGTATATTTTAGCAACTGGGATTACCAGTTCCTGTGATACAACTTCCTGTATTTCAGCAGGAAGATATCCGAAATGTTCCTGGCATTTGTGAAGAACATTTATAAGCTCCTGCGGATCATTATTGAAAGATGCACATATCTCCTTAATCTTATTTACATCTTCCTGTCTTAATTCAATTTTAATACTTGACATGATTTTAGGATATTATGTTGGATCAAATAATTACTTACTGTTTTACAATGATTTTCTTCTTCTTGTCGAAATACTTTGTATGAAGCAGATGGTGAGCCTTTTCCGAGTTGGGTTTTCCAAGGAACTCCTCATACAGTTTGATTATGAACGGATTCTCGTGTGATTTCCTGAGAGGTTTATTTTTATCTTCTTTATAGATCGCTGCAGCCCTTGCCTTCAGGATCTCTGAATCGCCATGGTGAAGAGGTTGCCCACCACCTCCGATGCAGCCTCCCGGACAAGCCATTACTTCAATAGCATGGAACTGCGATTTCCCGGATCGTACATCGTTAAGCAGCTTCCTNNTCGTACATCGTTAAGCAGCTTCCTGGCATTTCCGAGTCCGTGTGCTATGCCTATATTAAGAGGTAATCCGTCGAAATCGATTGTTGCTGATCTGACGCCTTCAAATCCCCTGAGTTCGGTAAAATCGAGCCTGCTGAGCTTCTTGCCTGTATAAACCTCATAAGCAGTGCGTACAGCAGCTTCAATAACTCCCCCTGTAGCTCCGAAAATAACACCGGCACCTGTCGATTCACCCAATGGAGAGTCGAACTGACCTTCCTCAAGATTATTAAGGTCGATATTGGCCTGTTTGATAAAGGCTGCAAGCTCTCTTGTTGAGATAGAGAAATCAACATCCCGGTTATTGTCAACAGAAAATTCCTCTCTCTGGCATTCATATTTCTTAGCAAGGCAGGGCATTATTGAGACCACAACAAGATCCTTACGCGATATCCCTATCTTATCTGCAAAATATGTCTTAGCCACAGCTCCGAACATCTGCTGGGGTGATTTTGCTGTCGAAGGAACATCCTTCAGATCCGGAAAATACTCCTCAAAAAAGTTAACCCAGCCGGGGCAGCAGGAGGTTAGTATCGGCAGTCTGGCTGTCTTATCACCATTAAGGTGTCTTGTAAGGCGGTCGAGCAGCTCAGTACCCTCTTCCATTATTGTAAGATCGGCAGCAAAGTCAGTATCAAAAACATAATCAAAGCCAAGTGCTCTCAATGCTGTAACCATTTTCCCGGTAACGAGTGTTCCGGGTTCCATACCGAATAGTTCGCCAAGGGCTGCTCTGACAGCAGGTGCTGTCTGAACGATAACTGTTTTTGCAGGATCAGCAAGAGCCCTGAGGACTTCGGGTGTATGATCCACTTCAGTAAGGGCGCCGGTGGGGCATACCGCAACGCATTGTCCGCAATACGTACATGTTGAATGTTCAAGGTTTTGCTCGAACGCAGGTGCCACAGCTGCCATGAATCCCCTGTTAACAGCGGAGAGAGCTCCGACTGTCTGAACTGTATTGCACATCATTTCACAGCGGCGGCACATAATGCATTTGTCAAGATCCCTGATTATCGAGGGAGATGTATCTTTCCTGTAAGTTGACATTGCTGCGATTTCCTGTCCGGGTATCTCTCTAATGCCAAGCTGATGTGCCATGGCCTGCAGTTCGCAGTTACCCGATTTCGCACATATAAGACAATCCTTCGGATGATCTGAAAGTATGAACTCCATGACTGTCCGGCGGGCATTTAGAACCCTTGTAGTGTGAGTCTTTACTACCATTCCTTCCTCGCATTTGGTAACGCAGGAGGGTGCCAGATTGCGTCTGCCCTGGACCTCTACAACGCATATCCTGCAACCGGCAGGCTTATTCTCAATATTGAGATCATGAAGCTCCATCCAGCAGAGTACGGGTATATCGATACCCAGTTTTCTGGCAGCTTTATTTATCGTGGTACCTTTTGGTACTTCAACTGTTTTATTATCTATTGTAACTTTGATAGTTTCCATTTCCGACACTTCTTAAAATTACTGAATGATGATTGCATCAAATTTGCATTTCTCCATGCATGCTCCGCATTTAATACAGATTGAAGGGTTGATGAAATGCGGTTCTTTACGTTCTCCTGTTATGGCACCAACCGGGCACACTCTTGCACAGGCGGTACATCCGACACAATTTGCTGCAATTATGAAGTACTCCATCAGATCCTTGCATTTTCCGGCCGGACATTTTTTTACAGTCACGTGAGCTTCATACTCGTCCCTGAAATTTTCGAGTGTCGAGAGTACAGGATTTGGCGAGCTCTGGCCAAGACCGCACAGAGATGTATCTTTGATGACATAAGACATATTTTTAAGCCTGTCGAGATCAGCCAGCGTACCCTTGCCCTTTGTTATATGTTCGAGAAGTTCATGGAGTCGTTTATTCCCGATACGGCATGGAGAACATTTCCCGCACGATTCTTCAACAGTGAATTCCAGGAAGAATTTAGCCACTGACACCATGCAGTCATCTTCGTCCATCACTATAAGTCCTCCCGATCCCATCATGGAACCTGCTGCAGTGAGATTATCGAAATCAATCGGAGTGTCAAGATGCTTTTCTGTGAGGCAGCCACCCGACGGACCACCTGTCTGAGCAGCTTTGAATTTCTTTCCTTTTCTGATCCCTCCGCCAATCTCAAAAATCACTTCCCTGAGAGTGGTTCCCATAGGGACCTCGATAAGGCCAACATTATTTATCTTGCCTGCAAGAGCAAAAACTTTGGTTCCTTTGGATTTTTCTGTTCCCGTAGCTGAAAACCACGATGCACCTTTAAGGATGATAGGGGATATGCAGGCGAAAGTCTCANNCTCAACGTTATTGACATTTGTAGGTTTCCCCATAAAACCTGATTCGGCAGGGAAGGGAGGCTTAACAGTAGGCTCACCTCGCATACCCTCCATTGAGTGTATCAGAGCTGTTTCTTCTCCGCATACGAAAGCTCCGGCACCGTACCTGATATCCATGTCGAAATCAAATCCAGTTCCCATTATATCTTTTCCGAGAAGACCATACTCCCTGGCCTGACTGATTGCTGTTTTCAGACGGGCAACAGCAAGGGGGTATTCAGCACGTATATATATAAGCCCTTTGTGAGCTTCAATACTGTATCCGCAGATCGCCATTGCTTCGAGGATAGCATGAGGATCACCTTCAAGGACGGACCTGTCCATGAATGCACCCGGGTCACCTTCATCGGCATTGCATACGACAAACTTTTCATCTGACTTGTTTTTGTATGCTATTTCCCATTTGAGCCCTGTGGGAAATCCGCCACCGCCCCTCCCGCGAAGTCCGGAATCCTTGATAATTTTTATAACTTCGAGTGGTTTCATTTCAGTCAGCACCTTACCCAATGCCTCATAGGCATCATGGGCAATAGCTTCTTCAATGTTTTCCGGATCAATGATACCGCAGTTTCGGAGGACTATCCTGAGCTGTTTCTTATAAACTGAGAGTTCTTTTTCAGCTGATTTTGTTTTCCCGGAAGGATCTTTGTATAAGAGCCTTTCGACCTTGTTCCCCTTCATAATATGCTCACTCACAATCTCTCTTGCATCATCAGGAGTGACTTTTACGTACATCACGTCACCCGGGACTATTTTTACAACAGGTCCGAGATTACATAGTCCAAAGCAACCGCTACGAACCACTTTAATATCGTTCTCGAGAGCATTGGCTTCAAGCTCAAGTTTAAGATTGTCTGCAAGCGCTTCACTCTGTTTGTCTGAGCAGGATGTTCCTCCGCAGATCAATATCTGCATTTTTTCTCTTGCCATGGTTTTTCTCAAAAGTGTTATTTATTCAATTTTACGGTAATTGGCAGGAAGTATCCCGTCGACATATTCACCGTTCTTAATGTAGTTTTCGATTATATCGTCAGCTTTGAGTTTATCGACATTACCGAAAACGANNAACGACCGGATCCTTTCCCGGAAGTGTGACTTCCAGTGTTGGTTCGGCATGACTGTAACCCATGTCACCTGTACTTATAACAGATGCATGAATGTTCCTCTTTTCGAGTTCCAGACGGAGAAAATCATAGATCTCCCTGGCCCCGGATGCCAGTCCGCTTGTCCCCATATGTACCCTGACACGAATTTTTTCTTTCGAATACATTCTTTCGCGGACTTCATCTTTGATCTTTCTAAGATCTGCTGGTGATTTTACTTTCTTCATATATACTTGATTTACAAGAATATAATTGATTATATACAATTCTAATGTTAAAATTCCGATACAAAAATAATAAATTATCTGTTATTAAAATAACAATGTTAATAAATTAACAGTATTTTATAACGATTCTAATTAAGGGCTGATTTTATGATATTTATCAGGTTTTTGTTATTCAATGAACATAAAATGCGATTAACATTTAAATATCTCACTACTCACCTCTCACCACTCACCGCTTTGATCTGCGCCGATCTGCGTAATCTGCGGGAAAATGTGTTTTTATTTCCCGCAGATCCCGCAAATTTTCGCAGAAATAAATGAAATTTCACCTCTCACTACTTCATTTCCCCATCCTGAATTCCGATCCTTTTCTCCATTTTGGAAAAAAATCCGAATTTGCTATTTCATATCCAACCCTGAAAGCCAGGGCGGCATCTTCCACGATACCTTCGAAATTGAAAGATTCAGGATCATAATTATCTGCCGGCCGGTGATACTTATTCTCTATATAATCTTTTATCTGCAGCGCTGCCCATTCCTTGCCGTATTCGCGGCTGTCATTGCTCCCCTTGCAATATAAGGAGGGTATTCCTTTCTGAACAAATGAGAACTGATCAGACCGGAAGTACATTCCCGTATGTGAATCANNGATCGGGTGGCTGGTATAATAAGCCGAACCAAGAAGCCCCTGTTCCTCGGCAGTCGGGAAAAGCAGAATTATGCTTCTTTCCGGTCTCTTCTTCAGTGAAGCAAAGGCTTTTCCAATAGCCAGCTCCCAGGCCATCGAAGTTCCGTTGTCCACTGCACCGTTATAGATTGAATCGCCTTGTTCTTTTTCTCCTATACCAAAATGATCCCAGTGTGCCGTGTAAACAACAGCTTCATCAGCTTTTGCTGAACCACGGAGAATTCCTGCAACATTATTTGATTTGTTAAACCTGATACTATTCCTGATATTCAATGAGATCTTCATATCGAGAGGAAATCCTGAAAACTCTTTCTTACAGGCTTCCATCCTGAGCTTCTGAACATCATACCCTGATTCGTTGAAAAGCTTTGCTGCAGCATCTGCCGAAAACCAGCCTGTAAACTGGCACATTGATGCATTAGAGTCAGCACTCTCAAGGTAGAACCTTGATGTTATCGAACTCTTTCGCGGGATAGTATAAGGATAACCGGCTCCTTCGGTTTCATGAATGATAATAACCCCCTGTGCTCCCTGTCGGGCAGCTTCCTCGTATTTGTAGGTCCATCTTCCGTAATATGTCATCTCCCTGCCCTTGAAAAGATCAGTATTTCCTGTATATAATCCCGGATCATTGACAAATACCACGACTGTTTTTCCTTTAATATCAAGACCTTCATAATCATTCCAGCCATATTCAGGAGCAACGATCCCGAAACCTGCAAAGATCATCTCAGAATCCTCAATTCTGTTCTCCTTCTTTAACCGAGGCGATATTATTGCAGCATCATCCGGAGCATTCAGTTTAAATATTTTACTGGATTTTTTTACAGTGACCTCATTTATTGATGATAAAATTTCAACCATAGGTACACCCTGGAAATAACTTTCGCCGAAAGCAGGCTCAAATCCAAGTGATTTTAACTGGTCTTCAAGGTAATTTATGGTTATTGTCTCTCCCTCAGTAAAAGGCTGCCTTCCCATGAACTTGTCTGACCCTATCTCGGATACCTGGCCGGCAAGGTAGCTGGTGCTTATATTCTCAATAGCTTTATTAATATCTGTCTTGCTGGTCTTACATGCTGTAAAACAGACAGTCAGACATAAAATAGATATGATTTTCTTCATCCTGAACAGCATTAATTTTATGCTCCAATATACAAAAAGCATTTTGTTAAAAATGCCTATTTTTACGGGCTGAGTTAAATTTCTAAAGCATTTTTATGAGAAAATCACCATTGTCCGTTTCAGTTTTACTTCTACTATTCTGCTATACATTTTCACAAAACTTGCTTATGGCACAAATGCCGGCAATGGGTACGAAGAAAGTACAGGTTGCAGGATGGGTGGATGATATGAATTGCCTTATAACTAAACTGGATGATGAGGCCAAGCCAGTAACATGGAAAGTGAATTTGCGTTCAGGCAGGGAAACCATCATTCCTCAAGTCAAAACGGATGTGGAGTTGTTAACAGAATCTCTTCCTGAAGGAGTTACTCTGGAACCTGAAGATGCTGTCAGTCCGGATAATAAAAGCGTAGTTCTTATACGAAAAGACGGGCTTTTCTATTTTCTGAAAGGCGATAAAACTCTCAGGAAACTTAGTGACAATGGCAACGCAGTCAACGTACGATACTCTCCTGATTGCAGTAAAATTGCTTATACAAGGGACAAAGATCTATATGTTTACGATTTGGCTGCCCTTAAGGAGACAAGGCTGACAACAGATGCCTCTGACAGGATATACAATGGCTACGCTTCCTGGGTCTATATGGAGGAGATACTTGGCCGGCCAAGTAAATATTGTGCTTTCTGGTGGTCGCCCGACAGCAGAAAAATAGCATATCTGAGAACCGATGAGAGTGATGTTCCTGTTTTTACTCTTAACCGCCTTGATCTGTCCGACGATATTCACGGACAGCTTGAACAGGTGCCTTACCCGAAAGCAGGGGATCCTAATCCAAAAGTTAAAATGGGAGTAGCTGATGTAAGTGACGCTAAAACCACATGGATCAAAACAGATTATTCAATTGATCAATATATTGCCTGGCCATTCTGGACACCAGACAGCAGAAAGCTTGCAATACAGGTACTGGACCGCGATCAGACTGACCTGAGGNNCATGGGTTGAATTCCACGAGGATATTTATGTAATGAAGAACAACACGGGATTTATCGTAAGAAATTCTGTTTCGGGATGGGAGAACCTTTATTATTACGGCTGGGATGGTAATCTTATTTCGAGGATCACAAATGTTGATTTCAGGATAACATCGATAAAAAGAGTTGATGAAAACTCCGGGACCGTTTTTTTCTATGCGACGGGTCCTGAATCGACTGACCAGCATCTATATCGTGTACAGCTTGACGGAGGGGATATGTTCCAGATAACAAAAGACCCCGGGACCCACGATGTAAGTATTTCACCTTCAGGACTATATTTTCTGGACACCTGGAGTAATGTTACAAGTCCCGGCTCAATTATTGCCTGCGACAGGAAAGGAAAAGCTGCCAGGGTGATTTACAGCTTTGAGAAAGAAGGTACTGGTAAAGCATTGCCGAAGTCGGAACTTTTTAAGGTTATGACTTCAGACGGTCTTTTCAGTATGCCTGTAATGATAACCTATCCTGTGAATTTTGATCACTCGCATAAGTACCCGGTTATTTTCGATATCTATGGCGGTCCAGACAGAAAGAATGTTGAAAACAAGTGGCAGGGCGACTCTCCCTCATGGTATTCGTCGGAAGGGATAGTTATAATTCAGGCTGATCACAGAGGTTCCGGACATTTCGGAAGGAGAGGGCTGGATTACATGTACAGGTCGCTTGGCAAGTGGGAGATACTGGATTACGGGGATGTTGTTGAATGGCTTAGGAAAAAGTCATTCATCGACAGTAACAGGATAGGCATAACCGGAAGCTCTTATGGAGGTTATATGACCTGCCTGGCTCTTACTAAAGGAGCCGGGTACTGGACTCACGGTTTTGCTGGCTCATCAGTAACCGATTTCAGGCTTTACGACAGTGTGTATACCGAAAGATATATGGATACTCCCCGGGAGAATAAAGCTGGTTATGATAATGGTTCAGCAATTACTTTTGCAGGTAACCTTAAGGGTAAATTATACCTTAATCATGGTGATATAGATGACAATGTGCACTTGCAGAACAGTTTATGGCTGATCTCTAAATTGCAGGAAGAGGGCAAAACATTTCAGTTCATGATCTACCCCGGAGGCAGGCATGGATGGCGGGGAGCTAAAAGACTTCACAGCACAATCGAAGAGTATAAATTCTGGCTGACAAATTTTTTCAGTGAGTAGTATTATCAAAAATTACAGCTTGAATTGTTTCTTCAACAAAATTCCCATTAAATGCTTTTGTTTATTAACTTCAAAGCTCATTTTTTTTAAAATCTCATTTCTAATTCTAACAGATAAAAGATGATAATTGGCATTTTAAGCGAAACAGGCAATGAGAAGAGAGTAGCTATGCTCCCTGGAGAAGTTGCCACACTCAGGAAGCTGGGGGTAGAAATATTTGTTGAAAATAACGCTGGTGTAAAAGCTTTTGCTTCAGACAAAGACTACCAGGCGGCAGGTGCTTCAGTTTCATCAAGAAAAGATCTTATACTTAAATGCGGAATGCTTCTTTCCGTGAATCTCATCCCTGAAACGGATCTGGGAATGTGTAAAAACGGACAGGTTCTCTGTTCAGTTCTTAACCCGGCTGAAAATAGTAAATGGCTGGAACTGGCACGGCAGAAAGGGCTGACAGTATTGGGTCTTGACCTGATCCCCAGAATAACAAGGGCTCAGGCAATGGATATTCTGTCTTCAATGGGTACAGTGTCTGGTTACAGAGCTGTCCTTCATGCTGCTTCGCTACTGCCAAGATTCTTTCCAATGTTTATGTCGGCAGCAGGAACCATAAAACCAGCACATGTCCTGATCCTGGGAGCAGGCGTGGCAGGTCTGCAGGCCGTAGCTATTGCAAGAAAGCTTGGAGCCGTTGTTGAAGTTTTCGATGTCCGTTCAGCTGTAAAAGATGAAGTAAAGAGTCTGGGTGCCAAATTTATTGAAGCGGAGGGGGCTAAGGAGGATGCTGCTGCCGGCGGATATGCTGTTGAACAGTCGGATGAATACAAAGCCAAACAACAACAGCTTATCCAGACAAGGGCAAAAGCCGCCGATGTGATAATCGCAACTGCCCAGATACCTGGAAGGAAGGCACCTGTTCTGATTTTAAAAGAGACTGTTTATTCAATGAAACCCGGATCGGTTATCATTGACCTTGCTGCATCAACAGGAGGTAACTGTGAACTGACAGAGAATGGCAAGACTGTTTTAGTTAATGGGGTATCAATAGTCGGGAAATCCGATTATCCGACAGATATGCCTGCAGATGCAAGCAGGATGTTCGGAAATAATCTGATTAACCTTCTTAAGATCATGATCGGTAAAGAAGGAGACCTCAAACTTGACATGGATGATGAGATCATAAAGGGAACGACGGCAGTTCATTTAAATGAGTACGTCAGTCAGAGAGTTAAACAAATACTTAATATCAAATAAAACATATCATGGAAAATATTCTTGGATTTTTCTTGCAGTACAGGGAGGCAATATTTATTGTGATACTGTCTATCTTTCTGGGTATNNGGCAATACTTCACACTCCGCTTATGTCCGGGGCTAATGCGATCCACGGCGTAGTGATAATCGGAGCCATAATAGTAATGGGGCATGCAGCTTCAGCAGGATCAATGATCCTCGGATTTGTTGCCGTTGTTCTGGGAACACTTAATGTTGTGGGGGGCTTTGTCGTTACTGACAGGATGCTGGAAATGTTCAAAAAGAAGGAACGCTAGTCAGGCAAATTATTAAAAGATTAACATAAACAATAATATGTCACACTTTACTTACGGGATACCAATACTCGAGATAACATATATAGTAGCGTCAGTGCTTTTTATTCTTGGTCTCAAAATGCTCAGCCATCCTCTTACAGCAAGAAGAGGAAATATTCTTGCTGCGTTTGGAATGGGTTTCGCAATAATTGCAACAATTGCATTTCACAAAAAAGACGGTGAACCTATCGGTAATATCCCCTGGATACTGCTGGCAATAATTATAGGAACAGTTATAGGGTGGTTCATAGCCAGGCGGGTTAAAATGACAGCAATGCCGCAGCTCGTTTCCTTCTTCAATGGTATGGGAGGTGCAGCAGCTGCACTTATATCAATGATGGAATTCCCTCATATAAGGCCCGAATTCATCGCTGAACATGGCATGGCTAACGGACACGTTCTGGCAATCCTGCTCGGACTTGTAATCGGGACCATATCCTGGGCTGGAAGTATGATAGCTTTCGGTAAGCTTGACGGAAAGATAGGTGATATGAGGATCAAAGCAATGAGATATGTGAACATGATAATGATGGCCATTATCGTTGGTTTAGTAATCTTCATCATGACCCGAAATGTCACAAACAGCTCGGAATTATCGGCTTTTGTCTACATATGNNTATTTTCGATATCACTTGTTTACGGTGTCTTATTTGTGATGCCCATAGGGGGTGCCGATATGCCTGTTGTCATATCCCTGTTAAATTCATTTACCGGTGTGGCTGCGGCAATGGGAGGGTTCCTTTATAATAACCAGGCCATGCTGACAGGAGGGATACTTGTTGGTTCAGCTGGTACAATCCTTACTGTACTTATGTGTAAGGCTATGAACAGATCACTGATTAATGTTATAGCCGGAGTTTTTGGTGGAGGAGGAAAACAGGGAGCTGAGGTGACGGGGACCATAAAGGAGATAACTCTTTCTGATGCAGCAGTTCTGCTAAGCTATTCANNTATTCAAAAAAGGTCGTCATAGTGCCCGGATATGGACTGGCAGTTGCCCAGGCTCAGCATTCACGTCATGAACTTGATAAGCTTCTTACCGAAAAAGGTGTTGAAGTGAGGTATGCTATCCATCCTGTAGCAGGAAGGATGCCGGGACATATGAATGTATTGCTTGCTGAAGCCGATGTACCTTATGAAATGCTCGTCGAAAGCGAGGAGATAAATCCTGATATGCCGTCCACTGACGTAGTAGTAGTGATCGGAGCTAATGACGTTGTTAATCCCGCAGCTGAAGATGATCCTTCAAGTCCTATCTACGGGATGCCGATCGTCAAAGTCAGGGACGCAAAGAATATCATCGTAATGAAACGAGGCATGGGTAAAGGATACGCGGCTATTGAGAACCTGCTATTCTTTCACGATAAGACCAGAATGCTGTTCGGAGATGCAAAAACTAGTCTTCAGAATCTGATTAATGAAGTTAAGAACTTATAACTGAAGTCTTCCTCGGATCTTCCATTATTGGATTTTATTCACATTTTGCTTATTTTGTAATAAAATCATAGGTGATGGACCGACTTCAGAAGCTGGATGCACTAAGATCTTTAATTAGCAGAAGAGGTATTGATTTCCTTGTAATTCCTTCAACCGGACCGAATTTCAGTGACCAGGTCCCGGATCATTGGAAAATAATAGAATGGCTTACAGGTTTCACTGGTTCTAATGCCGTTGTTGTAGTAAGCCGGTCTTTTGCAGGATTATGGACTGATTCCAGGTACTATCTTCAGGCGGGAAAACAATTAACCGGGTCAGGTTTTGATCTGATGTTCCCGGGCATTCTTCAATCACCTGATTATACCGACTGGCTTGCGGATAACTGCAATAATGGTGATGCTATTGGCTTCGATGGAAGGATCTTATCGATTTCTGACTTCAGGAAGATAAATAATAAACTGAAAAGCAGATCAGTGAATTATTTAACTGATTGTGATCTTATCTCAGGTATCTGGACTGATCGTCCTGAAATGGCCGGAGCGGCAGCATGGGACCACCCGGTAAGGTTTTCAGGAAAGGATAGGAGCAGTAAATTGTCAGAGGTGCGGGAACAGATGAGGAAAAGATCAATTGATCAGCACCTTCTTACATCTCCAGAAGATATAATGTGGCTACTGAATATAAGGGGCTATGATCTGGAATTCACTCCCGTATTTCTGTCATATTTTCTCATCAGCGAAGGATCTGCAGTGTTGTTTGCAGGAATTGAAAAAATAAGACCGGAATTACTGCATGAATTTTCCGGACTTAAGATCCAGGTAAAGGAATATAACAGCGTAACAGGAGCTTTATCTTCACTGAAAGAAGGATCCTCACTATTGGTTTCTCCTGATACCACTTCTGTAACTCTTTACAATTCAATCCCTGAGTCAGTAAGAATAATTGAGGATGTCAGTATCCCCTGCAGGATGAAAGCAGTAAAGAACCAGGTGGAGATTAAGAATACTGAAGATGTGATGGTAAAGGATGGAGTTGCTCTGACAAAATTCTTTTTCTGGTTGGAAAACAATATCGGAAATCCTGGAATGACAGAGATCTCTGTCGCTTCAAAGCTACAGGAATTCAGGGAGAGTCAGATTGATTATCTTGGCCCTTCGTTCAAGACGATTTCTGCATTTAATGAGAATTCTGCTTTTCCTCATTATGAGACCGGGACAGGTTTCTCCGCAACGTTTGAGGGAAACGGGATACTTCTGATCGACTCCGGCGGCCAATATACTGGTGGTACAACTGATATTACAAGAACAATAGTTATTGGCACACCTACAGTAAAGCAGAGAAGGGATTTTACACTTGTTTTGAAGGGACATATAGCCCTGGCTTGTGCTAAATTTCCTGCAGGTACAAAGGGATACCAGCTTGATCTTCTTGCAAGGAAGACTTTATGGGAGAATGGGATCAATTATGGTCATGGTACGGGCCACGGAGTAGGCTTTTGCCTGAATGTGCATGAAGGGCCTCAGAGTATAAGTCCTGCTGCAAATAAAACAATTATTGAGGCCGGGATGATTCTGTCGAACGAACCTGCAGTATACAGGGAGGGGGAGTATGGTATCAGAACCGAAAACCTGATGATATGCTATGAGGATGAGGAAACTGAATTTGGCCAATTTCTGAAATTCGATACATTATCCTTATGTTATATTGATAAGAACCTTCTTGACAAAACCCTTCTTTCAGATCAGGAAGTTGCCTGGCTGAACAGATATCATGAGGAGCTTTTTAGTAAGATAGCTCCGTTTCTTACCGTGGAAGAAAAAGACTGGCTCAGGCTAAAGACTAATTCTGTCTGATTACATCAACCATCCTGGTTACATCAATTACAGGAAATTCCGTGATCCTGAGTTTTGCGTTTCCGTAGGGAACAAGCTGAATAACCTCAGGGTAATCTTCCGGATTAACCGGACTGACAGGGGGCAGATCTGCTGAGTTATTTCTTTGCGTCCAGCCCGGAATCCTGACACCCCTTGTTTTAATTATTACAGGAGCATCATTTTCCCAGGTAATATATTTGCCGGAATCAGCTGACCATACCATATCTCCTTTATCAGCAAAGGGTAATCGTGCTACAGGATTTTCAATAACATCGAACCCTCTTAACAATTTAGTATTATCGATCATCAGGCCGTAGTTCCAGGGACTCAAAGGTCTTATTTCCCAATCTACACTGCCCATATAACCGAAGTTATCATAGTTTATCTTTACCCTTTTGTACTCTTTATCTATCCTGAGAGAGAAATAGAGCGGGCCTCTCCTTACTGAAACTGAATTATTAAATCTTCTTTCAAATTTCAGTTTCATTGGCAGTGTAAAAGAAACCTGATCGCCGTTGTGCCAATTTTCGTACAGTCTGACTGTTTCCCCTGGTTTACCTGCAAGTGTTTTTCCGCGGAAGGTGAAGATGACTGAATCAGCCCAGCCTGGTACCCGCAGGTAAAGCGGGAATTTTACGCTCTCAGGTGTCTCTATGACAAGTTTGATGTTTCCCCTGAAAGGATACTCCGTTTCTTCTCTTATTGTTACTGTGGTTCCTTTCCCGACTTTTGCCTTAACAGTTGACGGACTATAAGAAACAGCAGTCAGTCCGTTATCATTTGTGGCCATCCACAGGTTTGCGGTGAATTTCGGCCATCCCTGGTGCATGTTTGCAAGACAGCAGGCAAAATTCGGCATAAGTCCGTAAATATTCGAGTAATCCCCGTTTGAGGTCCATGCTCTCTTATCTCCGGTCACAAGCACCTGGTTTGATTGCTGATCATACTGGTGTGCCCACATATCGGCTGTTGTGGTTCCGGGTAAAGCATTGAATGTCAGTAGTTCCAGCCTGTCTGCCAGCCTGTTGTCACCGAAAATTGCATATAGTTCTTCAAGAGAAAACATATACTCAACAACGGAACACAGTTCTGTTCCGCGGTCAGGACTTTTGCCTGAGAGATGTTCGTCTCCTGAGAATCTCCCGCCTGCCTGTCCATGATTTCTGTCATATTTTTCAATGCCGGCAAAAACTGCAATTTTATATCTTTCATCACCAGACTGCTGATACCATAGACCCGGGTATTTTATTGCCATGGCATTATTTACAACATGTGCGGTTAATCCGGCTTCTTTCCAGTCAAGCGGTATCTTTTTATCAGCCACAGCAGCGGAGTCCCAGGGGAATTTTTCATAATAGCTTGTCCAGTCAGAACTGTTTTTCTGGATTGATTCAATAGTTTCGGGTATCCATGGTTCATGTGTTTCACGGAAAAGCCAGTATCCGGTAACAGCGTTCTCCATTGCCCTGACTCCCCTCCAGTCCTTATCTGGCCAGTCGGGAGGAGTATCATGTATATACCTGAAATATTTCTTCAGGATATCGAGTGCACGATTGTCTGACGTGGCTTCATAGTATTGCATAAGTACCTTGTTTGATACAGCGAGCGGCCAGCGGTCAGTGTTCTTCAGGGGGCCATACCATCCGGAATCTCTGCTGCTGACAAGGATTGGCTCTATCCAGGTTTTAACTTTTTCCTTAAGTCGCTCATCATCAAGGGTGTATGCCAGGGGAATAAGGCCATCAAGATAATAGGGACCCCGTTCCCATGACTCACCGGTGCCATTTTTCCAGGCTGAATTTGTAAGATCAGGCCAGAATTCATCAAGGTGGCCTGTCAGACCATCAGCCTGAGCCTGAAGCTGATCCTTAAGCCAGCCTTCAGGTTTAATTGATCCAAGAGGCAGTTTTATATAGGCATTCTGCTTCAATGGAGCGATATTCCCTTTGTAATGCATATTATCCTTCTGTCTGGTGCAACTGTAAAAAACCAGGGTAACAATAAATAAGAATGAAAAATATTTTGTTTTCATGATGATCAGATTTTAGTAATGAAATTTACACAAATATTTTAATTACTCTGACTTTCCCGCAGTCCCGATAACTATCGGAATCGCAGATTAGCGCAGATAATACAAGTGCCTAAAGTACTTCGAGTGCCTAAAGTGCCTGGAGTTAATTAAGAACTCTCCATCCTGCACCCTGCATCCTGCACCCTGCACCCTGCATCCTGCCCCCTGCACCCTGCACCCTGCACCCTGCACCCTGCACCCTGCACCACATCAATCACTACCTGCTCCATATCAAATCTTCCCACGGTTTCCTGAGAGCGGGATCGACACTCTTATTTATATCAACAGCTTCGATCAATTGAAGCATATCGAACCATGCGGTTCCTGCAGAGGGCATCTGCAGGATAACGTTCAATTTTGGCTGCAGATCTTCCTCAGGATAGGGAATTGTAACAGATGTTACAAATTCCTGCCAGTCAGGGGACAGTTCGAACTTCCTGTAACCATACCCTCCGAGCGAGATCTCAAAATAGCGGGGATGAATGGAAGCAGTATCTTTAATAAGACCTTGTTCCGGATCTGTTTTAGCCCTTATGGAGATATAATATGTCCTTCCAGCCATGACTTTTACCGGGAAGAACCTTAGTCTTATGGTACCATTCTCTTTTGGAGTGACCAGGCGGATGGAATGATTTCCCTCAAAATGCTCCCTTGAATCAAGGAAATAAGTAGCACCTCTGTCGCCGCCATTCCGTGCATAACATGAAGCAGGTACTCCCGGGCTGGAAACATCTTCAAATCCTGGATCTTTAATAAGGTTATCCTTCCATCTGAACAGGGTATCCCTTTTAGGTTTTATATTTATAAGGTATGCCTGCGAGCCGAATGAAGCCAGATGATCAGCGAATAAACCTGAGCTTACAGTTACATTCCTGTTCTCAAACAGGACCTTTGCTCTCCCCGATATTGAAGAGTTTATAGCAAAATCTGTTCTGACCGGAACATTGGTCTTATTAACGGCAATTATTAGCAGATGACCGTCATGGACAGCTGACCTTACAGACACATTCTCTGATCCTGACCTTACAGGTATTGTTTCCTCCTCAGATAAAAGCCAGGGAGTCAATTCAGCTATTTCAACCGCCATCATTCCGCATTCAGCCCATGTTCCGGCAGATTTCGGGAATAAATTCAAACCCTGCCTCACAAAATACTGAATACCTGAAGCTCCTTTTATTACCGACTGGTAAGTCATTGAGCGTATCTCCTGCCGTGTTGGTTCGCGGCTCCACAGCTCTCCGCCGCCAAATGCCTGGGGCACTATCCATACCGGTTTCTTCCCCGAGAACTCCTGGACAAGGGTACCGGCTACATTCCCGGTATATGTTACCGGCATATCAGGTACGGGGTATGGATCAGCCATAACTATATCCATTGAGTTTGCATACTTCCTTGATGAAAGGAAAGGAGCCATAAAAACGATTGAGACCGGATGCCAGGGATCCATAGCTTTGATGAGATTGTAGATTGTTGCCAGAGAATCGGGAGTTATGCCATATCCATTGGGCTCATCGGCAATATACCAGGCAAGAAGAGCGGGATGATCCTTAAATGCATTTATCTCGTATTCAAGTAATTGTTTTTTTTCTGAGTCAGTGATGCCTTCTATAACCGAATTCACTCCGCCTCCTCCGGAGACAGAAAGGAGATTATAATGAACCTTCATTCCCAGCTCTGCACAGCGATCCATGTATGCTTTCCTTTCATAAAAAGACTCCGGCAATATTTTCTGATATGGAGATATAGTATTGAATCCTTTTACAACTTCTTCTTCGGGTAATAATGGATGTACAGGTGAGTAGCAGTAGAAACCGAACGGAAAGAATGGCCTTTTATTCACGATCAGACCTCCGGTCAGCCGGTCGGTTTTCACTTCATTTGACTTATAATTAAGTATTGTAAGATTACAGGTTGTTATGAATTTTCCTGCTGAAAGAGGGGATTTGATTTCAGTGGTCACTTCATAATCTGCCGGAACGAGATTAAGTGTGAAAGGAATTCTAATCGTCTTTTTTGAAGGAATACCTTTCCATACTGCAAGAGTATCACTGCCAATTCTTAAGACTGCTGTGATATGACTAAAGTGAAGCTTTGCAGGAACATGCAACAGTATCTCCGCATTGTTCTCGAAAGAGTAAAAGCTTAATCTGGAGTTAGAAGTAAACGATGTCGAATCAACTGGCTGGCTGTATATTACAGAAATATCTATTACTGTTATCAGAACAAGCAGGCAAAAAGTTCTTCTTATCATTAAATAAATGTTCGCGTAAGACAATCATATATTTTTTGTTCCGGATTAAATGCAGACCGGTGTTGTTTTTTAAACATTCATCCCGCGAGATTGTATCTTTATTTAAAAACCACTCTCAGGGTTACTGTATCGTCGGCTTTCTGACCATTTTTCACGGCAGGCAACCAGGAAGGGCCCTCTTTGATCAGCCTGATCGCTTCATCTGAGAATTCATCCCCGGGAGTATTAATAATATTTATACTTTCGATAGTCCCTGTGCTCAGAACCTGAAAGCTGATGACCACTACTGCATTTTCCATTGATTCAGTTACAGCAGGTCTTCTTATATTTTCTTTGATATATTTTGTATAATTTTCCTGTCCATCAGCCGGTTGAGACGGCGCATCAGGTAATGGTTCAACAGCATCTGTCTCATTCCTGACAGGCGCAGCTGTCATATTCCTTGAGGTTGAATACCCGCTTGTCAAAATAGCGTCTGTCATCTTCACGGCAGAGTCGGATCCTTGTGCCGCAGCGCCGGAATTGTTTAAGAAAGCTTCTGCTTCCCTGGCTTCAGCAACCAATGCAGACTCTTGTGATTGTACATCTGTGATTGACACGTCAGATCTCTGTGCCTGAATTAATTGGTTCATTGCAATCTGCTGGTTGCCTGTTTCTGGTATATTCTGCTCAGTATCAGGTTGAATAGTTTCATCAGTGATAGCGGAATCCGTTCCTTGTGCAGGTTTAAATGCTTCGATATTTTGAGCCGGGATAAACAGATCAGCCAGGCGGGCTTGCGACCGGCTTCTCAGGATAAGTACAGTAACTGATCCAAGTACCAGGATGGCAGCTATTGAGGCCGCTATGCGGTAATAAAGTATTTTTTGTTTTGGTCTGACTCTCTCCCTGATTTTTTTCTTAAGGTGTTCAAGATCTTTAACAGCTTCCTTTTGAGAGATCCCTGAATAACCATCAGTAGCTTCATCGGAAAAGGGATCCCGCAGCAGCCTTCTCTGAAAAGAATTCTCTTCTCTTTGTGACATTTCTCCTCTTACATACCTTCCAACCTCGGAGAGATATCCTTTTTTGTTGTTATTCGTCTCTTTCATCTTTCTCCTCAATACAAATTTTCAGGTTTCTTTTACCATTCTGCAGATTGCTTTTCACTTTTTTTTCATCAATACCAAGATCCTCCGCAATTTCTCTATAGCATCTGTTTTCGTAATAGAAGCGCTTAATGCATTCTTTCTGCTCGCCATTCAGTCTTTCAATGCAATCAGCCAGCAGGTTATCTGTTTCCTGCTGCTCGTTGTCTAAAGGATGCACATAATGTTCATTTTCCACAATTCCTGTTGTAAGCATCCATTCCCTCAGCTTTTCATCTTCACTTTTCATTGACCTGAGTTGCATCAGGCAATAATTCTTTGTTACAACATGCAGCCAGCTCCTGAAGTTTTCAATTTTTTGTTTTGGTATATCCGAAATCAATTTCTCAAAGATCTGCATTACCGCATCCATAGCTTCTTCCCTGTTCTTCAAGTACTTCAGGCATACACCATAAACAAGATGCATGTACTTTAAATAGAGTTCGCCAAGTATTTCAAGGTCATGCGATGAGCTGAATTCAAAAACCAGCTCTTCATCCTTCATTTTATGCAAAGTCCTGATATTCCCTTTAAAATATCCTTAAAGATAATTTAAATAAAAAAAAATGGAAATTCTTTTATGGAATTTTGCCGGCTTTTGCATCATGTAAATGAATATTAATCAAAAAAAATAAAGTCATGAAAAATAGTCCGGTAATCTTAGCAATAATGATCCTTGCTTCAATCCTTATCTCTTTCACGGGATCGGGTATTATAACAGGCAGGGTGACTGATGAAACATCCAAACCGCTCTCCGGAGTGAGTGTTAGTGTAAAGGGTTCACAAACAAGAACGAAGACAGACAGCAACGGTAATTACAAGCTATCCGTTGATGATAATGCCAGGTTTCTTGTATTCTCCATGGCTGGCTTTAAGACAGAAGAGGTTCGAATTGACAGCAGAAATATCATAAACGTGGTAATGAGGTTCAATTCTGCTGAAAAAGAATCTCAGAAGATCATTGCCAGAAAAAGTATTATGGATGAGGCTTATTATGTTGCATCACCGGCAGTCGGGATGGCTTATGACTCGCGGACCGGTTTCCAGCGTTACAGTCCGGGGTTCAATACTGAAAACTATGCATCAGTGAACGAAAACGGGTTCAGGAGTGTGAAGAATAACCCCCTTTCAACGTTTTCTATAGATGTTGATAATGCGTCTTATTCAAATATAAGAAGGTTCATCAACAGCGGCACGTTGCCTCCTCCTGATGCTGTAAGAATAGAAGAAATGATCAACTATTTCAGTTATGACTATCCTGAGCCGCGGGGGGAACATCCGTTTTCAGTTTCCACAGAGACGGCTGTATGCCCATGGAACACTGATCATATATTGCTTCAGATAGGGTTGCGAGGCAGGAGCATTGACAAATCATCGCTTCCTCCTTCCAACCTGGTTTTTCTGATAGATGTATCAGGTTCTATGAACCAACCTGACAAACTCCCTCTGCTGAAATCGGCTTTCAGTTTACTCGTGAATGAACTGAGGCCTCAGGATCATGTAGCTGTTGTTGTTTATGCCGGTGCAGCCGGGCTGGTCCTTAAATCGACACCGGGTAACCGGAAAGAGGAAATACTGAGGGCAATAGATAATCTTGAGGCAGGCGGATCGACAGCCGGTGGGGCAGGTCTTCGGCTGGCATATAATGAAGCCGGCAGGAATTTCATTCCGGGTGGGAATAATAGAATAATCCTTGCCACTGATGGTGATTTTAACGTTGGTGAATCAAGTAACGGAGGGATGGAGAGACTCGTTGAGGAAGAACGAAAGAAGAACATATTCATTACTGTACTTGGCTTTGGAATGGGTAATATCAAGGATGATAAAATGGAAATAATAGCTGATAAAGGTAACGGCAATTACTCCTATATTGACAACCTTCAGGAAGCCCGCCGCGTCCTGGTACGTGAATTCGGAGGCACTCTATTCACTATAGCGAAGGATGTGAAGTTCCAGATTGAGTTTAATCCTTTCAGAGTGGAATCATACCGGCTTGTCGGTTATGAAAACCGGCTCCTGAATGATGAAGATTTTAATGATGACACCAAAGACGCCGGTGAGATGGGCTCAGGACACAGGGTTACTGCTCTCTATGAGATAGTTCCGGCAGGATCCGGGGAGCGCATGCCTTCTATCGATCCGTTAAAATACCAGCAGACAGCCAAAACAGAAAATAACAGATATTCTGATGAGATGCTTACTGTTAAAGTGCGTTACAAGGAGCCGGACGGAAATACAAGTAAAATGTTCGGGAAACCTGTCAGAGCATCCTCCGTTGATATTGGAAAGGCTTCTGAAAATATGAGATTTGCGGCTGCTGTTGCAGAATTCGGAATGATACTCAGAGATTCCGAGTTCATTGGGACAGCCACACTCCAGGGTGCTGCAAGACTTGCTGCATCAGCCAGGGGAGAAGACCCGGAGGGATATCGTGGTGAACTGATAAGGCTTATTTCTACTGCAAAAGATTTGAGAAATGTAGCCGAAAAAGAGATTATCCCAATTGATTAAGTCTTTCAGAGGTTTCTGAGATAATTGTCTATCTCACGTGCAGCTTTCCTTCCGGAAGCAATCGCGTTAACAACAAGACTTGCACCATTAACTGAGTCTCCGGCAGCAAACACCTTCGGGATGTTTGTTGCCAGAGACTTGTTTACGCGGATATTCTTCCGGTCATCAAGTTCGAGATTAAGATCGGTCACCAGTCCGTCAAGGACAGGGTTGACAAATCCGAGGGCAAGCAGAACAAGATCAGCTTCAATAACTCTTCTTGTACCTTCTACTGGTTTCATAACATACCTGCCGTTATTCTTTTCCCAGAGGACATCTTCAACTTCAGCTCCACGTGTTATCTTTCCATCGCCAACAAATCTGACAGTTGAGATGCTCCATAATCTCTCGCAGCCTTCTTCATGTGATGTTGAAGTTTTCAGTATTTTCCCGTAATAAGGCCAGGGATTATCAGGTGTACGGGTCAGTGGAGGCTTGGGAAGTATCTCTATTTGTGTCACTTTTGCAGCTTTCTGACGGATTGAAGTACCTACACAATCTGAGCCTGTATCGCCGCCGCCAATTACAAGAACCTTTTTCCCTTCAGCTTTAATAGGGTTGTCTGTCATGGGTAAGAGGCCTGCATTGACCCTGTTCTGTGAGGAAAGAAAGTCCATCGCAAAATGAATACCTTCAAATTCACTTCCTTCAACAGTTAGCTTACGAGGCTGACCAGCCCCGATTGCGATACAGATAGCATCATAATTATCAATCAGTTCCTTTGATGAGATATCTTTACCTGCAGTAATTCCTGTCCTGATTTCTACACCTTCACGGATCATCAGGTCCAGTCTCCTGTCGACAGTGGCTTTGCTTAGTTTAAAATCGGGGATTCCGAACCTTAGCAGTCCGCCAGCGAATTCGTCCTTTTCAAAAAGAGTAACCGAATGCCCTGCTTTGTTTAAGAGGTCCGCTGCAGCCATTCCGGAAGGTCCGCTGCCTATAACAGCTATTTTTTTACCTGTCCTTTTTTTGGGAGGCATCGGTTTGATATATCCTTCAGCAAATGCTCTCTCAACTATTGCCACCTCATTTTCGCGAATAGTGACCGGTTCGAGGTTAAGGTTCAGCACGCAGGCATGCTCGCAGCTTGCAGGACATATTCTCCCTGTGAATTCCGGAAAATTATTTGTCGCCTGTAGTCTTTCATAAGCTGCTTTCCAGTCGCCCCTGTAAAGGAGATCGTTCCATTCTGGTATCAGGTTATCCACAGGACAGGCCCAGTGGCAGAAGGGTATGCCGCAATCCATACAGCGTGATGCCTGCAGCATCCTGTCTTCACTGTTCAGTGTCTGTTCTACTTCGCTGAAGTCATATATTCTCTCATGAAGGGGCCTGTTCCCGGCTTCCTTTCTCTTAATTTTCAAAAATCCTGTTATGTCTCCCATTTTGATTTAAGTTTACTTTGCTGTCCTGTTCATTTTCCAGGATCATATTCCACATCCATTTCAACACTCGCTATCTTCTTTTTCAACTCTTCGAGTTTTTGTTCCTGAAGAACCTTTTTATAATCATAAGGTATTACCTTAATGAACATAGGAAGATATTTATCCGGATCATCCAGTATCATTTTTGCTTTTACACTTCCTGTGAATTCATAATGGCGCGTCAACAGGTTGTTGAGCTCATTTATATCACTAAGATCCTCAACGAGCGATAACTCAACCATTCCCATATTACAGTAATAATCGAAATTACCGGCCTCATTCAGTACAAAGGCTACTCCACCGCTCATTCCTGCTGCGAAGTTACTGCCGGTACGTCCTAGAACAATTACTCTTCCACCTGTCATATATTCACAGCAGTGGTTTCCGACACCTTCCACAACAGCTGTGGCCCCGCTGTTACGGACAGCGAATCGTTCGCCGGCAACGCCACATATATATATCTCGCCTGAGGTTGCGCCATACAGAACAGTATTTCCGATAATTATATTCTTATCCGGTTCAAAGACAGATCCAGGAGGTGGCACAACAATTATCCGTCCTCCTGAAAGCCCTTTTCCAAGATAATCGTTGGAGTCACCGGCAAGAAAAAGCTCAACGCCCGGGCAGAGGAAAGCACCGAAACTCTGTCCGGCCGATCCTGAGAACCTGCATTTTATTGTACCTTCAGGTAATCCGGCTGAACCATGAACAGAGGTGATCTTACCTGACAGCATTGCGCCCGTTGTCCTGTCAGTGTTCCTGATTGATTTATAGATCTCAACAGGTTGTTTTTCAGAAATTGCTTTCCGGGCTTCTGCTATCAATTCAATGTCAAGAACCTTATCGAGCTTGTATTCCTGCTTTTCCGTACATCGCATAGGATTATACGCAGATTCAACGGGAAGAGTCAGCAATCCTGAAAGATCAAGATTCTTTATTTTCCAGTGAGTCACTTCAGGATTACGCTCGAGAAGATCGAGTCTCCCGATTACTTCATCAAGGGTACGGAAACCCATCTCAGCAAGGTGTTCCCTGACATCTTCAGCAAGGAAACGGAAGAAGTTCATCAGGTATTCTGCCTTGCCGAGGAAGCGTTTTCTCAGTTCCGGATTCTGCGTAGCAATTCCTACCGGACAGGTGTTCAGGTGGCATTTTCTCATCATGACACACCCGAGAACGATCAGAGCACTTGAAGAGAACCCGAATTCCTCAGCTCCCATGAGTGCTGCAATAATTATATCTCTGCCGGTCTTCAACTGTCCGTCAGTCTGCAATTTAACCTTTCGGCGGAGGTTATTGATAACAAGTGTCTGCTGTGTTTCAGTAAGGCCAAGTTCCAGGGGGAGTCCGGCATGTTTGATCGATGACGAAGGACTGGCTCCTGTTCCACCCTCAAATCCGCTGATAGTTATCAGTTCGGCTCCTGCTTTTGTCACACCAGCAGCGATAGTACCCACACCGCTCTCGGACACGAGTTTGACACTTACTTTTGCTGAGGGATTTACATTTTTAAGATCGAAAATAAGTTGTGCAAGATCTTCAATAGAATAAATATCATGATGCGGAGGAGGGGAGATAAGGGTTATTCCCGGGATGGAATATCTGGTTTTGGCAATTATCCTGTCGACCTTATGTCCGGGCAATTGTCCCCCTTCGCCAGGTTTTGCACCCTGGGCAATTTTTATCTGTATCTCATCGGCGTTAACAAGGTATTCAGCAGTAACGCCAAAACGCCCGCTGGCAACCTGTTTTATAGAACTCCTGGTGCTTGTACCATCTTCNNCTTGTACCATCTTCGCGGAGCCTGAAGCGTTCAGGGTCTTCACCGCCTTCCCCTGTGTTACTTCTTCCTCCGATACGGTTCATGACTATAGCAAGAGTCTCATGAGCTTCACGACTGATTGAACCATACGACATTGCACCGGTAACAAAGCGTTTCATAATGTTCTCTGCCGGTTCCACTTCATCCAGAGGAACTGGCACAGGGTTCTTCCTGATCTGCAGCAGTCCTCTTATGAAACCGGGCTCTGCAGTATCCTTATTGA
>MTKX01000327.1_pt2 | contig 29440 bp, 28 predicted proteins | sample 1042771 | NCBI WGS metagenome assembly MTKX01 (sample SAMN06212183, study PRJNA360534) | anaerobic digester metagenome | biome: Wastewater treatment plant; material: sludge; isolation source: anaerobic digester fed with sludge from wastewater treatment plant | place: Denmark: WWTP Randers ...
AAGGGTGCTCTCAGGAGTAACATAGTCATAGAGATCAACGATCTCACCCGAATCGGAATATGCGATCAGGGAATAGAGCGGGAGAGGCTTCTCAAACCTTATCTGGTCGATGGCATAAAGCTGAAGGTCTTTATTTTTGCTTATGGGTTCAACGAGCTGTGCTATTTCCGGTTTCTGTCCGACGGCTCTTATCAGGGGTTCCTGGGTAAATCCGATCTTCTCTTCCAGTCTCTGCCCTCCGGCAAGGTAGTATGTCCTGTATTTTATATTCCTGCATGCGTTGTCAGTATCCACCCAGGGACCACCGAAAGGCCACCCGGATGCATTTGAGAGATCAATACCCAGTCCGAGTCTGTCAGCTTCCTTAAGGGTATGACTGAACATTTCCAGCCATTGAGGCGAAAGGTAGCTGATGAATTTATCTTCCTGTCCTCTGACACCATAGATAACAGCTATTTCCATACCTCCGAGACCGGCCTTTTTATATTTCTCCATAGCAGCTGTCAGGTCTTCTTTGGTGACAATACTGCCGGGCCACCACCAGCGCGTCCACGGCCTGCTTTCACGGGTAAGCTCAGGCCATCTGAGTTCTGTTTTCTGAGCTGTGGCGAAAAAAGCCTGAAAGGCAAACAGAATGATCAATATTAATCGTCTTGTCATATTTTTTCAGTCAATTATTTTAATCCTATACTTTGAGAAAGATTTTCCTTTTATAGAGGAAATACAGAAAAACCCAGCCAATAGCTGTAACACCAATTGCATTTACCAGAGGGGCCCATGTTTCTGGCAGGAGATCTGATATCCCTCCAAAGAAAAAGTTTGAGGCTGATCTGAAATTTATGATCCTTTCAGCAAGGTAAATAGTTATGGGATTCATCCCTATAACGACAAAGAAGAAGGCCCACTTTTTAAAGTGCCAGACATCAATTATGAGATAGAAAACGGCAAAGAGCAGGAGGCTCAATCCTCCGACCCAGCAGACAAATGAGCTTGTCCACAGGTTCTTATTTATGGGGAATACAAGGTTCCACAGTTTACCTGCTGCCATAAGTATTATTGCTGCGATGCCCATCAGCAGCACCCTTTTCAGAGGTTTGTCCTTCAGATAATCTGAAAGCAGGAACTCTCCGGTGAACATTCCGAGAAGGGCTGTTGAGACAGCAGGTATAGTGCTGAGGATGCCTTCCGTCACGTGGTTCCCGAGATAAAGTCTTCCGGGAAGCAGGATCCTGTCAATATAACTTGCGAGGTTCCCTTCCCGTGAGAAAATATCATTCGAACCAAGGTCATGAGCAGGGAAAAGCAAGAGCAGGAGGTAATAACCTATTAATAAGCTGCAGCACCAGATCATTCTTGCTGTTTTTTTTTGTATTGATGAAGATAATGGCTGCGAACATCCACGCCAAACCTATACGGCCGAGGACACTGCCATATCTTAATTCCGGGAGATTGAATCTCAGGCCGTTATTAAAGAGGATGCCCAGTAAGACAAGGATGAGGCCCCTGAAAATTATATGCCTGTAAAGAGAAGCAGTATTTTCGTTTCTCTCCAGGCGCCGCCGAAGGGAAAAAGGGAAGGATATTCCTGCAATAAAAAGGAAAAGCGGGAATATCATATCATAAAAGTGAAAGCCATTCCAGGGAACATGTTCGAGCTGTTCGGCACACCATTTAAATACCGGCCATCCGGTGATAGAGGCCAGGGCAATGAAGATCCCTTCTCCTCCCATTATCCAGAACATATCGAAACCGCGTAATGCATCAAGGGAGACCAGACGTTCCGAACCAAGCTTATTCTCTTTTTCCATATATGATTTGTTAATGAGTTTATAAATCGCTTGAAAATCAATTTATTTACCCCAACCCCAACCTTGCTCCGCCGAAGCGGCTACGCGAAGGCGAGGGGGGAGTAAATTGATTTTCTTCGCTCCCCTTGGGGTCGGGGTAGACGAAGAAAATCAATGCAAAATTGTCCATGGTCTCTGACAACTATATTTTTATCATGTTGAATGAAGATAAATTTAATAAAAACCGTGCATTCGGAAGCGGATGTTACAGGTATTTAATTTATTTTTACCTTTTGTGAGTGCCGCGATTAATACATTATTATCAGAATCAATTTATTCCCGGTGATCCTAAAAAATATGGTATCTGAAAAAATATTAAATAAATCACACTATGACATCCCGAAGAGAATTTATCCGTAACGCTGCATTAGGGACAGCAGCTGTTACATTCAGTGCGAAAAGCTACGGACGCATCCTTGGAGCAAATGACAGGATCCGTGTAGGCATTGTTGGTTTTTCTGATCGTTTCAGAAGCTCTCTGTCACCGGCTTTTCTTTCACTGGCCGGTGAACTTAATTTTGAATTTACAGCTGTTTCGGATCTTTGGAGCATGAGAAGGGAAGAGGCTGATAAATTCTATAAATCGAAAGGCATCAATCTGCGGCTTGCCCGCAACAACGACGAGCTGTACAGCGGGAAAGACACAGATGCGGTCATTTTAAGCACTGCCGATTTCCAGCACGCCTTGCATTGTGCTGAAGCTGTAAATGCCGGTCGCGATGTTTACTGCGAAAAGCCTTTTGCCGAAACAATGTCAGATGCAAGGACAGCCCTCAAGGCGGTTCAGCAGACCGGAAAAATAGTGCAGATAGGGTCTCAGCGCAGGAGCGCTGCAAACTATATTGCTGCTGATCAATATATCAAATCGGGCAAATTCGGCAAGATCGTAATTGTCGAGATGACATGGAACGTAAATCAGCCTGGGAGATGGCGGAGACCTGGTGTTGTACCTCTTCTCAGGGAAGCCGACACTGACTGGAAGAGATTTCAGCTTAACCGGCCGCCGGCAGCATTTGATCCGAGAAAATACCTTGAGTTCAGGCTCTTCTGGCCATATTCCTCAGGAATACCCGGGCAATGGATGGCTCATCAGATCGATACTGTCCACTGGTTCACAGACCTTGCTCATCCGCGCAGTGTGGCAGCAAACGGAGGTATTTATCTCTGGAAAGACGGGCGCACCAACTTCGATACTATGACCGCTGTCATGGATTACGGTGATCCGAATAATCCGGATGTAGGATTCCAGGTAGTTTATTCATCGAGATTCACGAACTCTGCAGGAGGAACAAAGGAGCTATATTATTCAAATGGCGGGATGCTTAATCTTGATACTAACAAAGTCACATCCGAGGGCGGGCTGGTTGAAAGAGAAGCCAGAGCCATGAACATGAAAGCTAATCTTCTTGAACCTTTCGATCTTCCTACATTAAGAGTTGAAACAGCTGCCGATACCGGCGGAGATCCTATGACTACTGCCCATATGAGGAACTGGATGGAATGCGTCAGGGACAGGAAGAAACCAAATGCCGATGTTGTTGCAGGATACAATCATTCAATTGCCTGCATAATGTGCACAGCTGCGATAAGAACAGGTGAGAAGGCATCATTCGACGAAGAAAGACAGGAAGTCCTTGCGGGCGGAAAAGTATTTCAGTATTGAAAGAGCCAAATTATAATACCGACAAGGATATGAGAACTTTATAGCAACTGATAATAAACACAAATGAAAAAAACACTAATATCATTACTTATCTGCTCCCTGCTGTCAGCACCCTCATTCCTATACGGAAAAGGTCCGGCGGATGCAAAGCAGATGTATTACGAGCTTAAGATCTACAGGTTAAAAGACCCTGCAAAGAATGCTGTCATTGACAAGTATCTTAAGGAAGCATTTATTCCTGCCATGCACCGGGCGGGAGTGAATAACATCGGGGTCTTTAAACCAATTGAAAAAGACACTGCTGCCGGTAAAATGGTTTATGTCTTTATACCATACAAGACATCAGAACAATATTTCAGTGTTCTTACAACACTTGAAAAGGACAAAATATACTCAGAAGCTGGCAAAGAATTCCTTGATGCTCCCTATAATGATCCGCCTTTTACAAGATATGAAAGTGTTTTCATGAAAGCTTTTTCACATATGCCGGAGATGAAAATACCGACCTATACCACACCCCGCAATGAAAGGATCTATGAGCTTCGCAGTTATGAGAGCGCCACTATTGAAAAGGCCCGTAAGAAGATCCAGATGTTCAATGAGGGAGGAGAGATGCTGATATTTGAGAAGATTGGCGCCAATGCAGTTTTTTACGCACAGGTTTTATTCGGAAGCCTTAAACCAAGGTTGATGTATATGACCACCTATGCCGACATGAAATCGCATGATGAACATTGGGCCGCTTTCAGGGCTCATCCAGACTGGAAGACATTATCGGCAAAAGATGAGTATAAGAATACTGTAACAAAAGCCAACCCATATCTGCTCCATCCGACAGATTACTCTGATTTCTGAAGACTGACAATATGAATAATTAATAATTACCCGTAACGGGATTTAGCGATAATTAAAAAAGGGTGCTCTCGAATTGCACCCTTTTTCATTGCTATCTGTCAGTCAGGGAACTTGATATCCGATAGTGCTTTATCCACCTCTTCTGCAGTAAGTTCATGGTCAGGCAGATTTCCTTCGAAATATTTCTCATAAGCGGAAATATCCATGTGTCCGTGACCGCTGAGGTTGAAGAGTATGGTTCTTGATACACCTTCTATATCAGCTTTTCTTGCTTCGTCAAGTGATGCAGCAATAGCATAGTTCGATTCCGGAGCAGGCAGAATACCTTCATTTTTAGCGAACAGCACTCCGGCTTCAAAGCATTCTCTCTGCAGCTTGGCTCTGGCTTCGATTAATCCATCTTTCAGAAGCTGGCTGACAAGAACACCGGCACCATGATACCTGAGACCACCGGCATGGATCTTTTCAGGAACGAAATTATGTCCCAGTGTGAACATCGGAAGGAGAGGGGTCATACCAGCAGAATCACCGAAATCGTACATAAATTTTCCTTTTGTCAGTTTCGGGCAGGAGGCCGGTTCAACTGTCAGAAGCCTAATATTTTTCCCGTTTACAAGTTTCTCGCGAAGGAATGGAAATGCAATTCCTGAGAAATTTGATCCGCCGCCAAAGCAGCCTATTACCACGTCGGGATAATCGCCTGCCTTTTCCATTTGCAGAAGAGCCTCCTCGCCGATTATTGTTTGATGCAGGATAACATGGTTAAGCACGCTGCCAAGGGAATATTTTGTATAAGGATCCTGTACAGCTACTTCCATAGCTTCGGAAATGGCTATCCCGAGACTTCCGGGTGAGTCAGGATCTTGTTCCAGGATCTTTCTTCCGGCTTCAGTCATAGTGCTGGGTGATGGAACGACCTTGGCACCATAAGAGTTCATCAAGAGTTTCCGCCCCGGTTTCTGGTTAAAGCTTACTTTCACCATGAATACAAGCAGCTCGAGTCCGAAATGCTGGCAGGCAAAACTCATTGCACTACCCCATTGCCCGGCGCCGGTCTCTGTAGTGATCCTTTTAATACCTTCTTTCTTGTTATAATATGCCTGGGCAATAGCAGTATTTGCTTTATGCGATCCGGAATAGTTGCCTCCCTCATATTTATAGTAAATCTTACTTTTCGTTCCCAGTGCTTTCTCAAGATTATAAGCACGGTAAATGGGAGAGGGGCGGTACATTTTGTAAAGATCCAGCACTTCATCAGGAATGTCGATATATCTCTCTGTTGAAACTTCCTGCTTGATAAGCTCCATGGGAAATACAGGTGCCAGGGCTTCCGGACCGATGGGCTCGCGTGTCACAGGATGAAGTGGAGGTAATGGTTTATTTGGCATATCTGCCTGGATATTATACCATTGACGCGGCATCTCTTTTTCGCTCAGTAAAATTTTTGTTGACTTTTTCATAGTTGTAATTATTAAATGTTAGTGAATTTTCCCAATAAAAAAAGCACGCCGTGAAATGCGTGCCTGTACTTAAATATCTTTAAAAGGGTATATAACGGCTATTTCACAGCATCAATTCATCAGCTGCGCCAGCACCAATTATATATCCTCATCATTTTCATCATTGCAAAACTATAAAATTTTTCAAATCAAAACAAAAATACAGGATTTTTTTAATGATAATGATGAATTTATTAAAAATCATTAAATGGCATTAACGTCAGCTATCCGGAAACGGAAGCTCCCAGAGCCTTCAGATCATCAAAGAATCCCGGATATGATTTGGCAATGCAAAGGGGATCTTCAATCTGAATTTTACCGTTTGCTCCAAGGGCGGCGACTGCGACTGCCATCGCTATCCTGTGGTCATTATGCGAATTAACCCTGGCTTCATGAACCTTTCCTCCGGTAACGAGCATATAATCACCCTTGATCTCAACTTTGATATTCATTTTTCTGAACTCTTCCAGTAGAGCTTTGGCGCGGTCGCTTTCCTTATGGATGAGCCGCGACACACCCTTTATACCTGTCACTCCCTTACAATAAGCTGCAAGAGCGGCAAGAGGCGGGAAGAGATCGGGCGATTCAGTTGCATCGAATTCAAATGATCTGAGCCTGGATTTTGTTATCCTCACTGAGTTTTCGGAGACTGTTATTGCAGCTCCGGCCCTGTCGAGAGCCGAGAGTATTGTTTTGTCACTCTGACGGCTGTCGGTACGGAGTCCCTCTACAGTCACATCGCCGTTTACAGCTCCGGCAACGAGAAGGAATGCTCCTCCGCTCCAGTCGCTTTCAACCTCAAATGTTGCTGCTTTGTATTTCTGGTTGCCTTCAATCTTAAAAACCTTATAATTATCATTAATGACCTTTATTCCGAATTTCTCAAGGACCTGAAGTGTCATATCGATATATGGTTTGCTCTTGAGGTTGAGGACATTTATTACCGAACTTCCTTCAGCCACAGGCAGCGCCATAAGCAGACCAGTCAGAAGCTGTGAGCTGACCGATCCGTCAGTCTCGCAATTACCTCCCTTGATTGGTCCGTTTATTGTCAGCGGAAGGAGACCTGCATTGCTTCTGCATACTGCACCGAGCTGGTTGAGAGTATCTTCGATCATTTTCATCGGACGGTTTTTCAGCGATCCTGTACCGGTCATTATTATCTCTCCCGGGTTAAGTGCGGCAATCGGCGAGAACATCCTGATGGCAAGCCCTGATTCTCCGCAATTGAGCGTTCTGTCCTTTATTATGTGTGAACTAAGTATCTTAAGCTCTGTTGTGCTTTTTTCAACACTGGCACCGAGGTTTTGAGCAATACGGATGGCAGCAAGGGAATCATTGCAATATGAAGGATTTAATATAGTGCATTCAGTATCTGAAAGCAATGCAGCAGCAATAGCCCTCTGCGACATGCTCTTTGATGACGGGGCCCTTACGGTTCCCTTAACCACTGATGGCACAACTGTTATCTCCATAATGCAAATTTACTCTAAGTTTGGGAATTAATATCTGTTGTGTCATTCATGATCTTCATCTGCCTGTTGATAGATTCCTGATGTATAGCTTTGAACATTGAATCTATAAGTTCTTCACTGAGTCCTTTGGCACGTCCTTTTATCATTGCCCTCTTTACTATTTCATCCCACCGGGCGCTTTGTAAGATAGTAATATTGTTTTCCTTTTTGTAACGCCCGATAGTTTCAGAGACTTTCATTCGTTTTTCAAGAAGATCGAGCAGATGATCATCAAAAACATCGATCTGCTGACGGAGTTCTCCAAGAACATCAAGGAGTTTTGGATCATCTGTGGAAGGGCTTCTTAAAATAAGTCTGCTGAGAAGCTCCTTCAGCTCCTCAGGGTTTACCTGCTGAGATGCATCACTGAGGGCTTTCTCAGGATTAATGTGGGATTCAATCATCAGTCCGTCGAAATTCAGATCCATGGCTTTCTGGGAAATTTCATGAAGGTATTCTCTGGAGCCGGCTATATGACTCGGATCGCACAATATCGGTATCTCGGGAATTCTTCTTCTGAGCTCGATAGGGAGCTGCCAGTTAGGCTGGTTCCTGTAAATTGTTTTTTCGTAGGTTGAAAACCCGCGGTGAATGGCCCCGAGTCTTTTTATTCCGGCACTGGCAATTCTTTCCAGAGCGCCTATCCATAATTCAATATCAGGATTGACAGGGTTCTTGACGAATACCATTACATCAACCCCTTTAAGGGCATCTGCGATCTCCTGTACGGTTATCGGATTAACAGATGTTCTTGCCCCTATCCACAGCATATCGATGCCATATTTCAATGCTTCGTAAACATGTTTTTCATTGGCCACTTCTGTCCCCACAAGCAGTCCGGTCTCCTGTTTCACCCTTCTGAGCCATTTCAACCCGGCATTACCCACTCCTTCGAAACTGTTTGGCCTTGTCCGCGGTTTCCATATACCCGCCCTGAAGATACTTACCTTACCGGTCACTGCAAGGGCTTTTGAGGTTTCAATCACCTGTTCTTCCGACTCAGCGCTGCACGGACCTGAGACTAGGAAAGGTCTTCCTTTGTAACCTTCCCAGTCTTTAATGCCTGAAGTATCAAGTTTTACTACTCTTTTTATTGGAATTAATTAATTCAGGATCTTTCTTATTTTGTTTGCTTCTTCCATAATTGACTTTAATCCGGCTTCATCCTTAGCGGCTATCATTTTCCTGAAGATCTCCATCTTTTCAATATAGGTGTCAATTGCCTCCAGGATATATTCCGAATTCTCTACAAAGATCGGAGCCCATGTATCACCATTGCTCTTAGCCAGTCGTACCGTACTTTCAAAACCTCCCCCTGCAAGAGTCAGAATATTCTCTTCCTCCTGTTCCTTCTCCAGGACGCTAAGCGCCAATGAGAAAGATGTAATATGCGATATATGTGAAACATAGGCAACATGAACATCATGAACGGCTGAGTTCATATAGACGATCTTCATATTAAGTGTCTGCAGCATGCTCTTTACTGTTTCAAGAGCATCAGGGTCGCTCATCTCGGGGTCGCAGATTATTGCAGTTTTATAATCGAAGAGCCTTCCGATAGAGGCAAGCGGTCCTGAGAATTCAGTACCTGCCATCGGATGAGCCGCTACAAACCTTCCCCTTGCAGGATGATCCTTCGAGATCTCCGAGATGCTTCCTTTTGTCGATCCCATATCCGTTACCACTTTTGATGTACCCTCTATCCTGTCGAGGATAACCGGCAGCATCGAACAGTTTGTATTAACCGGTGTTGCCAGCACTATCAGGTCGCTCTTGTCTATGGCATCTTCAAGATTGCCGATCTCATCAACAAGCCCGCAGAGCAATGCAATATTCTGGTGTTGTACATTTGTATCGACACCTGTTATTCTGCTTGCAAACTTCCTTTTTCGGAGATCTATCATCAGTGATCCGCCTATCAGACCTATTCCAATCACCGCCACTTTCATCTGTCTATTGTTTAATTTGATTCTTTAAGTAAAATTCGATCCTTTTTCTTGATTCATCAAGGGTTTTCTCATCAGCACACAGGGATATACGGATATATCTTTTTCCGTTATTTCCGAAAATAAATCCCGGAGTTATGAAGACATTTGCTTTCAGAAGGATATCCTCCACAAATTGCTCGCAGCTTGTTATATCATCAGGTATCTTTCCCCATACAAATAGTCCGGCCTGGTTTTTATCATACCGGCAATTTAACAGATCCATTATGGATTCAACTATCTTTTTCCGGTTAACATAATGAAAATTTACTGTATCATACCAGGGATCAGGATTGCCAAGGGCCTCAACTGCAGCCAGCTGCATGGCGCGAAATATTCCTGAGTCCATATTGCTTTTAACTTTAAGTATTGAAGATATGTATTCCCTGTGTCCCGCAACCATTCCAATTCTCCAGCCTGCCATATTATGCGATTTGCTAAGGGAATTAAGTTCCAGCGCTATTTCCCGGGCTCCATCGACTGTAAGGAGACTTAAATATTCCTTGTTAAGGATAAAACTGTACGGGTTATCGTTACACAGGAGTATGTTGTATTTTGAAGCAAATCCGACCAGTTTTTCAAAAAGCCTCATAGAACCCTTTGCACCGGTTGGCATATGAGGGTAATTGATCCACATCAGCTTCACCCGGCTCAGGTCAGATGACTCAAGCCTGTTCAGGTCGGGAGCCCATCCGTTATTCTCATCAAGGTCATAATACATTATATTACCTCCGATAAGACTCGTGACGGAAGAGTATGTAGGATAGCCAGGATCAGGAACCAGGACCTCGTCACCGGGGTTGACGAAAGCCATGCTGATATGCATTATCCCTTCCTTGCTGCCTATCAGCGGAAGGATTTCACTGTCAGGATCGAGTTCAACACGGAAATACTTTTTGTACCATCCGGCAAATGCTTTCCTCAGATCAGGAATGCCGTTATAACTCTGGTATCCATGGGCATTCGGTTTTGCAGCTTCCTCAGCAAGCCGGCGTATAGTGTTTTCCGATGGTGGCTGATCGGGACTGCCTATACCAAGATTTATCACATCAGCGCCATTCCTGCGCATCTGCTCAATTTGTCTCAGCTTTTGAGAGAAATAGTATTCTTTAACGGCATTAGTCCGTTCAGCGGGTTTAACTTTCATATAGTTTATCTCCTTTATTATAAACTCCCAATACCTCCAGGTTCGTTGTGTAATTATCAAGCATGTTCTTTATAAGACCCATGTCATGGTCGGGATTAAGCTCAAGATCGACATAGAACATATATTCCCAGTCGCCGTTCAGTCTGGGCACCGACTGGATCTTGGAAAGATTCACATCAAGCTCGGCCAGTCTTACAAGGACAGCAGCCAGTGACCCGGGCTGGTGCCCTGTTGAGAAACATATTGATACTTTGTTCCCGTCAGTGTTCGCATCTTTTTCATTACCCAGCACGAGGAAGCGTGTATAATTCTTCTTGTAAGTTTCAATACCTCTTGCAAGTATTGAAAGGCCATATATATCAGCTGCTATCAAGGGGCCTATAGCTGCAACACCTTCGAGCCGGTTCTCGCTTATCTGTCTTGCACTGGCTGCAGTATCATCACTCTCAATCAATGTAACACCGTGAAGCCTGTTAAGGAATGTCATGCATTGAGCCAGAGCTATCGGATGGGATCTTATTTCACGGATGCTCATTAAAGACTGATCCGGGAGGGCCATCAGGTTCTGGACCACTCTGAGATTATGTTCGCCAAGTATCTTCATTCCTGATTCCCTGATAAGAGTGTAGTTGTAAAGGATGCTTCCCGATCTGGCATTCTCAATGGCCATTACAGCAAAATCAGCTTTCCCTTCAATTACCGACATCAGGGTCAGATCGAAAGTTGAGCAGGGCACTATCTCAATTGTTTCATCCCTGAAGTATTGTCTTGCCGCAACTTCGTGAAAAGATCCTTTTTCTCCCTGTATTGATATCTTCATTTTTACCTTTATTAAAAAAAAAGTCCCCGTTTCCGGGGACCTGCATTTCTATAAGTTATTATATCTACACAATAATCCCCTTACCTTCTGCTAAAATAAAAGTAGAAGTAAAAAAAAGGGGCAAAATAGCTGTGCAGAATATTCATTTCTGATCTTAATTGGTTCACAAAAGTAATTTAATATTCGCAAAAACAAAACAATTTACAGAAAAATCTGCCGGATAGTTAATTATTTAAAGGGTTTTTATTTGTGCCTTGACTTAAGTATATCCTCAATTTCAGCCAGAGAGGAGCCTTTTGCCTTCAGTAATATCAGGAAATGATAAAGAAGATCAGCAGCTTCGTTCCGGAATAGTTCAGTATTATCATCCTTTGCCTCGATAATGAGTTCGACAGCTTCTTCTCCTACTTTCTGGGCAGCCCGGTTGATTCCCTGGCGGAAGATCTTGTTTGTATATGAATCCTTTACATCATTATCGATTCTCTCATTAACGATCTTTTCANNCGATCTTTTCAAGTTTATAGAGAAATCCCCTGGGCGACGTATTTTCCCCAAAACATGAGGTACTTCCTGTGTGACAGACAGGACCAGCCGGATCGACTCTGATCAGCAGCGAGTCGTTATCGCAATCAGTTGTTATTTCTTTAACATATAAATAGTTACCTGATGTTTCACCTTTTGTCCAGAGCCTGTTTTTTGATCTGCTGAAGAATGTCACCTTTCCCTCCGATAAAGTTTTCTGAAAGGATTCTTCATTCATAAATCCCACCATCAGGACCTGCAGGGTTGAATTATCCTGGATCACAGCAGGTACGAGTCCGTTACCTTTTTTAAAATCTATCTGGTTCATAAAATCCTGGTTATAAATTCATTAGTTCATTATAATAACAATCACGCTCTCACCGCAATTCCTTCCTTACGCAAGTATTGTTTCAGTTCTGTTATATCAATCTCTCCATAATGGAAAATGCTTGCTGCAAGGGCAGCGCTGCAATCTGTACTGATGAACACATCTCTGAAATGTTCCATCGTTCCTGCCCCTCCGGATGCAATTACAGGTATATTGACCAGCCGGCTTACTTCAGATGTAATATCCACCGAGAATCCGTCTTTTGTTCCATCCCGCTGCATAGACGTAAGCAGTATCTCTCCTGCACCCAGGTCAGCCGCCATTGAGGCCCATTTCAATGTCGGAAGATCAACCGGAGTTCTTCCTCCATCGACAAATACTCTCCATTCATTATTCACAATGTTGGTATCAATAGCTACAACAACACACTGGCTCCCGAATTCCCTTGATATCTCAGTTATCAATGCCGGCCTTCTGACGGCGGCACTATTGATCGTGATCTTATCAGCTCCTGCTTTCAAAAGAAGGGCCACATCGTTAATCCTGCTTATACCGCCTCCGACAGTGAAAGGGATGTTTATCCCTGCAGCAATTCTTTCGACAAGTGCGGCCAGTGTTTTCCGGTTCTCAACAGTAGCTGTGATATCCAGAAACACGAGTTCATCGGCACTCCTGTCTGAATAGATCTTTGCCAGTTCGACAGGGTCACCGGCATCCCTGATGTCAACAAAATTCACCCCTTTCACTGTTCGTCCATCACGGATATCGAGACATGGTATTATCCTTTTTTTCAGCATAGGTCCCTAAGCTCCTTTAGTTTGAGTTTACCTTCATAAACAGCTTTCCCGATGATAGCGCCCTCGCAGCCTGAATCCCGGATATCTTCAATATCTTTCAGCGAAGAGATGCCTCCGCTTGCTATGAGGTTCACCTTCGCATTCTCAAGTATCTTTTTGTACATTTCAGTAGCAGGACCTTTCATCATCCCGTCTTTATCAACATCGGTGCAGATAACATATTTCACACCCTTTAAACAGTAATCTGAAATGAAATTGATGAGTTTCTTATCAGATCTTTCTGTCCATCCATGAGTTGCGATCTCATCACCAATGAAATCCGCACCAAGTATTATCTTTTCATTACCATAGTCCTTAAGCCACCTCATCATCATGGAAGGATCAGTGACTGCTATACTGCCGGCCGTCACCTGTTTTACACCTGAATTGAAAGCTATATTCAGATCTTCATCAGAACGTATACCGCCGCCGAAATCTATCAGCAGGCCTGTCTTCGCTGCGATCTTCTCAAGTATCTTATAATTAACAATATGTTTCTCCCTTGCGCCATCCAGATCGACAACGTGGACATATTTCAGACCATTATCCTCTATTTCAAGGGCGACATCAACAGGATCGTTATTGTATACTTTTCCGGATGCAAAATCACCACGGGTAAGCCTGACGCATTTTCCACCCAGAATATCGATAGCCATTATTATTCTCATAGCCCAAGAAAATTACGAAGTATGATTTCACCTTCTGACGCAGATTTTTCAGGATGGAACTGGGTGGCATAGAAGTTATCCTTCTGNNGTTATCCTTCTGCATAGCGGCGCTGAATGGCAGTATGTATTCGCAAACAGCTGAAGTGTCAATTGAAACTTCAGCATAGTAGCTATGGACGAAATAAACATTCCCGGTAAGAGGAAAACCTTTGAAAAGTTCTCCTTTAACAGAAGAGAGATTATTCCATCCCATATGAGGCACCTTATCAGTGAGCGGGAACATACGTACCTGTGAATCAAAGATGCCAAGGCATTTCGCATCGCTTTCTTCAGAGTGACTGCACATAAGCTGCAGACCCAGGCAGATACCGAGAACAGGCTGGTTGAGTGATCTTATAAGCCTGTCGAGACCTTTATCACTGAGATACCTCATTGCAGAACCTGCCTCACCAACGCCCGGGAATATAACCTTATCCGCTTTCCGGATGATCTCATTATCATCAGTTATAACAGACTCAAATCCAAGCCGGTCAAGGGCATTCTGCACCGATTTTATGTTCCCGGCATTATATTTAATTATTGCTATCATAACTTACCCTTGGTAGATGGAAGGTCAAAATTATCAGTCTTCCTTACTGCAGCTTTAAGAGCCCTGGCGAAAGATTTGAAAACAGCCTCTATCTTATGATGATCATTATTCCCGTTCACTTTAATATTAAGGTTACATTTTGCATTATCGCTGAATGATCTGAAGAAATGGAAAAACATCTCAGTGGGCATTTCTCCGATCCTGACATCGGTGAATTCGGCATCCCATACAAGCCATGGCCTTCCTCCAAGATCAACTGCTACCTGCGCCAGCGAATCATCCATTGGCAGAACGAAGCTGTAGCGTTCAATGCCTTTCTTGTTTCCGCTTGCTTTCAAAAAAGCTTCTCCAAGACAGATAGCAAGGTCTTCGGTAAGGTGATGTCCGTCATATGTTTCATCACCGCGGGCAACGATCGTAAGATCAAAGCCACCATGGCGGGCTACCTGGTCAAGCATATGATCAAGGAATCCGATACCAGTCGATATATCACTCTTTCCGGTCCCGTCAAGATTCAGCCTGACAGTTATATCAGTTTCTTTTGTTTTTCTGATCACTGTTGAAGTGCGGGGTTTTGATATAAGAAATCTGCAGATCTCATTCCAGTCAGTCGTTGAAAAGATTGCATCGTCAGATTTTTTATTACTGAAGAAAACAGATTTGCAGCCAATGTTTTTCCCTAGTTCCACATCGGTGATACGGTCGCCGATAACATATGAATTTTCCAGGTCTATTCCGCCGGCAAGGTATTTTGTAAGCATTGCAGTTCCGGGTTTACGGGTCGGCAGTTTATCTTCCGGAAAGGACCTGTCGATGAATATCTCAGCAAATTCAACACCTTCATCTTTGAGTATCTGAAGCATTTTATTATGTGAAGGCCAGAATGTGTCTTCAGGGAATGATGGAGTGCCAAGTCCGTCCTGATTGGTCACCATAACAAGCTCATAATCAGTTTCTCTTGCAATCCTTGCCAGTCCGCAGATAGCCCCCGGCATGAACCTGAACTTTTCGATACTGTCAACCTGTTCATCCTCAGGTTCTGTAATGATTGTCCCATCCCTGTCAATGAATAATACTTTCTTCATTTACCGAAATTATTTAATGCATATAATAGTTTACTGTTTTCAGCTCTTGTGCCGACCGTGATCCTTATACAATTATCTATTACGCTATGCCTGTTCCTGACAACAATCCCGTTATCCACAAGATAATTATAAAGCTTGCCCGAGTCCTCAACCTTTACAAGCACAAAGTTAGCATCTGAAGGATAAACCTTTTGTATTACAGGTATATTCTCAAGCTCACGGGAAAGCCTTTCCCTCTCCTTTTTAATTTTTCTGATCTGACCGGTGTAAGCTGAGAATTTCGTCAGCTTCTGAAGAACGGCTTTCTGATTGATAGTGCTGATGTTATACGGGGGTTTCATCTTGTTGTAATAGGCAACTATTTCAGGACTTGTGTAAGCCACACCAACTCTCACCGAAGCCAGGCCGAATGCTTTGCTGAAAGTCTGCATTACGATCAGGTTCGGGTAATCAGCGATCTTTTCAAGAAGTGACGGTTTATCCGAAAAATCCATATAGGCTTCATCAACAAGCACTACCCCCTGGAACTGAGAAATAATCCTTTCGACGGTCTGCCTGTTCATAGAATTACCTGTGGGATTATTTGGTGAACAGATAAGGATAAGCTTCAGGTTTTTATCAGAAAGGTGACTACTGACATCTTCAAAATCGATCTGAAAATCTTTATTAAGAGGGATCTTTATTATCTGAACATCATTCACGGAAGCGGATACCTGGTACATACCGTAGCTTGGGGAGAAGGTAAGTGCTTTGTCTATGCCGGGGTTGCAGAATATCCTGAAGGTAAGGTCAATGATCTCGTCGCTCCCGTTTCCCAGGAAGATCCTTTCAGCGGGTATTTTCCGAAGCTTGCTTATTGCAATTTTCAGATCCCTCTGGTAAGGATCAGGATATCTGTTAAGATATCCGTAGGGATTCTCATTTGCATCAAGGAACACGCCTTCTTTTCCCTGAAATTCATCTCTTGCACATAAATAAGGTACAAGGGCCTTTACATTAGGCCGAACCAGATAATCCGGATTAAACATTATCAATACTTTTTAATCTTATACTTACTGCATTTTTGTGGGCTTCAAGTCCTTCAGCTTCAGCCATTACCTGTATTGCAGGACCAATATTGCGGATCCCTTCTGAAGAGATCTCCTGAAAAGTGATCTTCTTAATGAAGCTGTCTGTAGAAACTCCGCTGTAGCTCCTGGCATAACCATTTGTCGGGAGTGTGTGATTTGTTCCTGAAGCATAATCACCGGCGCTCTCGCAGCTGTATCTTCCGACAAACACCGAACCTGTATTTTTTACCTGTCCGGCAACTGTCCATGGTTCAGATGTGTTTATTACCAGATGTTCCGGCGCATATTCATTGCTGAAGGATACACAATCCTGAAGGTTGTTGAAAAGCAGGAAGAGGCTGTTATTCATCGATTTCGCTGCGATATCCTTACGGGGAAGTTTATCAAGCTGACTTTTTATTTCATCCTTCACACTTCTGAGTGTCTTTTCGTTATCGGTCGCAAGAACTACCTGGCTGTCAGGGCCATGCTCCGCCTGTGACAGCAGATCAGCTGCCACGAAAGAGGGATCAGCTGACGAATCTGCAATGACAAGCACTTCGCTCGGTCCGGCAGGAAGGTCGATCGCAACTCCTGAAGACTGTACGATCTCTTTCGCCCTGGTGACAAACTGGTTACCGGGGCCGAAGATCTTATCCACCCGGGGGATTGTTTCCGTCCCGTAAGCCATTGCTGCAATAGCCTGGGCTCCTCCAACCATGTAAATTTCAGTGATCCCGGACAGCCTTGCAGAATAAAGTATCACCGGATTTATTTTCCCGTCTTTACCCGGAGGTGTGCAAAGTATCACTTTCTCACATCCGGCTATTTTAGCAGGTATGGCCAGCATAAGCACAGTTGAGAAAAGAGGGGCGGATCCTCCCGGGATGTATAGTCCCACCTTCTCAAGCGGTACATTTTTTCTCATACATGTGACTCCTGCAGAAGTGATAACGGGTTCTTCCTTAATAAGTTGCGATCGGTGAAATTTCTCAATATTTTCTGCAGCCAGGATGATGGCTTTCCTGAGATCATCAGGAACAAGACTGACAGCGGATTCGATCTCTCTTTCAGATACTTTAAGACCGGCGGCAGCGATTTTATCGAATTTCAGAGTAAATTCCCGGAGGGCTTTATCCCCTTCTGCCCTTACCCTGTAGATAATATCATTTACACTCGCGGTAAGGCTTGAGGTATCTGATACAGGTCTCCGGCAAAGCGTCGGCCATGTTTCTCCAGGCGGATAAAGGATTGTTTTCATCAGAGTATCATTTTTTCGATCGGGATAACCAGTATTCCTTCAGCTCCGGCTTTCTTAAGCTGANNAGGCTTTCTTAAGCTGATAGATCCGCTCCCAGAACTCGTCTTCCTTCACAACTGAGTGCAGTGAGCACCATCCTTTTTCTGCAAGCGGGAGGATTGTAGGGCTTTTCATTCCGGGTAGTATTCTGCATATTTCCGGAACCGATGATTCATGAGCATTGAGAAGTATATACTTATTTTCTTTTGCGCTCCTGACAGCACGGATCCTGAAAAGAAGTTTTTCAAGGATGCCTTTTTTTTCCTCGGACAGGTATTTATTACCTATTATAACTGCCTGGCTCTTAAGTATAGTTGTCACTTCGCGCAGACCATTTGTCATGAGAGTGCTGCCTGAGCTTACTATATCACAAACCGCATCTGCCAGTCCGATTCCCGGAGCTATCTCAACACTTCCGCTTATTTCTTCTATCTCAGCCTTTATACCGTTCTTTTCAAGGTATTCAGAAAGCAGCCTGGGATAACTTGTTGCTATCTTCCTGCCTTTAAAGTAAGCGGGGCCTGAATACTTATCCTCTTTAGGGATCGCAAGGCTCAGGCGGCACTGGGCGAATCCCAGCTGCTCAAGAATATCAACATCCTTGTTTTTTTCGTGGACCATATTCTCTCCGAGGATGCCGATATCGGCTACCTGCTGCTCTACATACTGAGGTATATCATCATCCCTCAGGAAGAGTATCTCCACAGGGAAATTCCGTGCTTTTGTTTTAAGGACACCAGCACCATTTGAGAATTTTATGCCACACTCCTCGAGCAACTTGTGAGAGTTGTCGCTCAGTCTTCCGTTCTTTTGAATTGCAATTTTCAGTTCAGTCATTTCCTTAATAATTAAAAAACCCGCCTGCTTTGCTCAGACGGGTTCAAATATTGTTTAATATGCACAAATATCATTATCTCCTCGCCTGAGAGCAAGAGCGAAAATGATGATGATGTGACATATTCCTGTACATTTCTTTTAAATTGAAGTACAAAGGTAGGGAAAAAATTAATAAAAACTATAAAAAGAGTTATTTTTTTAAATTCTTTCTGCTACCAGATCACCCACTTCAGATGTTGAATATCCCATTTTCCCGGCTCCGAGATCCTTTATTTTATTTGCCGTGACATCCATTATAGCTTCTTCGACAGCCCTGGCAGCTTTATCTTCGCCGAGGTGTTCAAGCATCATTGAACCGCATGATATTGCAGCAAGGGGATTGATAATATTCTTACCGGTATATTTTGGTGCAGATCCTCCGATAGGCTCGAACATAGAGACACCTTCGGGATTGATATTACCTCCGGCAGCGATACCCATCCCACCCTGCGTTATAACACCCAGGTCAGTGATGATATCGCCGAACATATTGCTTGTAACGATAACATCGAACCATTCCGGGTTCTTGACCATCCACATACAGGTTGCATCGACATGGTAATACTCCCGTTTGATCTCGGGATATAATGCTTTCCCAATTTCATGAAAGGCCCTTTCCCACAGGTCGAAGACGTAAGTAAGAACATTNNTGTATTCAAAGGCATATTTAAGGCAACGGTCAACCTGCATCCTTGTGTACACCATGTTCTGGATCGCCACTTCACCGGGAGTCCCTTTCATAGTGACACCGCCGCTTCAGTTATAGACATCACCGGTATTTTCCCTGACGACAACATAATCAATATGTTCAGGGCCTTTATCCTTAAGGGGTGAGCTGACACCGGGGTAGAGTTTCACAGGTCTCAGATTGATATATTGATCCAGCTCAAAGCGAAGCTTCAGCAGAATACCTTTTTCCAGGATACCTGGTTTGACATCCGGATGACCTATTGCGCCAAGCAGGATTGAATCAAACTTCTTTAACTGCTCAGGAGCTGAATCAGGAAGGATTTCACCCGTCCTGAGGTATCTTTCTCCTCCGAAATCGAAGTCTTCAAAATTGAGTTTAAAACCGAATTTTGAAGCTGCGGCTTTGAGGACTTTCTTACTTTCCCTTACCACTTCCGGACCTGTACCGTCGCCCGGGATTACCGCGATGTTGTAGTTTTTACTCATAAAATATGTGATGCTTGATTATCAATTATTATTTCACTTTTTCCGTTAGTGCCAATCTTGAGTTCGCTGTTCTCAACAATGTTAAGCATTTTTTCCGTAGCCTTGATAGCCGATTCTGTCTGGTCGGCATCGAGTCCTTTAGTCTTGAATTCCTTACCGTTCAGATTCCATGTTATTATCGTTTCAACGAGAGCATCGGTCTTTCCTCCAGGAGGAATTGATACCTGGTAATCAATAAGGTTGGGCAGCTCTTTATTCAGGTTCTCATAGATAATTCTCAGGGCTTTCATAAAGGCGTCGTATTGTCCGTCGCCTGATGAAGTCTCCTGATACAGGTTGCCGTCGATCTCGATCTGTACACTGGCTGATGGTTTAAGACCATATGACAAAGAAAGAGAGTAGTTCTTTATAAAGATCTTATAGTCAGAAGTATCGTTACCAAGAACATCGGCAATTATAAAAGGAAGATCTTCCGTTGTCACATTCTCTTTCTTGTCGCCCAGCTCGATCACCCTCTGGGTTATCTTATCAATTGAATCGGGACTCAGTGAGAGTCCGAATTCTTCAAGATTCTTACGTATTGTTGCTTTACCGGACTGTTTCCCGAGGGCGTATTTCCTTCTTCTCCCGAAACGCTCAGGAAGGAGGTTGTTGTAATACAGCTTATCCTTGCTGTCGCCGTCAGCATGGACCCCCGAGGTCTGGGTAAAAACATTCTCCCCGATAACCGGTTTATTGACGGGAATCCTTATGCCGCTGTAAGTCTCGACAATCTTGCTGACCTTTGTTATTTCAAATTCGTTTATGCCCGTCTCTGCTTTCAGCTGGTCGTGCAGTATCCCTATTACGCTTGAAAGAGGGGCGTTACCTGCTCTTTCTCCCATACCGTTAACTGTAGCATGGACACCCCTGATACCGGCTCTTACCGCAGAATAAATGTTTGCTACCGCGAGGTCATAATCATTATGCGGGTGGAAGTCAAAGTGATGGTTTGGATAACGTTCGGTTATCTTTTTGCAGTATTCATATGTCTGATCCGGATTCAGGATCCCCAGGGTGTCTGGTAGCATGAACCTCTCAACCCGGTCATCTTTCAGTGAGTCGATCATGTAGAATACATAATCCGGGGAATGAATCATCCCATTCGACCAGTCTTCAAGGTAGATATTGACATCCATATCATTCTGCTGGGCTTTTCTTATTATATCCCTGATATCATTCACATGCTGTTCCGGAGTCTTTCTCAGCTGTTTCTCGAGGTGACGCAGGGAACCTTTACAGAGCAGGTTCACCACTTTCCCTCCGGCATCCCTTATCCAGTTCAGCGATACATCGCCGTCAACAAAGCCGAGGACCTCTATTTTTCTGTGAAGGTTATTGTGTCTTGCCCAGTCGGTTATCTGTCTTATTGCCTCAAATTCTCCTTTTGATACACGCGCTGAGGCTATTTCGATCCGGTCAACATTCAGTTCCTTCAGTAAAAGCCTGGCTATATGCAGCTTCTCAAAAGGAGAGTAGGAGACGCCCTGTGTCTGTTCCCCGTCCCTCAGGGTTGTATCCATTATTTCGATTCTCATTTCCGAAGAGTGTTTCTTAATTCGTATGCTGTTATCATATTCCTTATACTCAGAAGGTAATCGATATCATCAAGACCTTTCATAAGGCATTCCTTCTTGTATGGATTGATATCAAATTTCATCGATTCTCCTGTTCCGGGGACAGATATCACTTGTTGGCCAAGGTCAATTCTGACCTTTGTACCAGGGTCTTTACTGATCAACTCAAATAAGTTACCCAGGAATTCTTCAGTCACCATTACAGGAAGAAATCCGTTATTCAGCGAATTGTTCCTGAAGATATCTGCAAAGAAGCTTGAGACCACGGCTCTGAATCCGTAATCGCTGAGAGCCCATACGGCATGTTCACGGCTTGATCCGCAGCCGAAGTTCTTTCCTGCAACCAGGATCTTCCCGCTGTAAGCAGGATCATTGAGAATGAATGAATCATTTTTTTCCCCTGATTTATCAAAACGCCAGTCGCGGAAGGTATTCTCACCAAATCCTTCTCTCGTAGTCGCACTCAGGAACCTGGCTGGTATTATCTGGTCGGTGTCGACATTCTCAAGCGGCAGCGGCACGCAGGTTGTTTCCAGTATATCGAATTTTTCTTTTGCCATAAAAGTCTTATTGTTAATTATTTAACAGATCTCTCGGGTCGGTTATTTTTCCTGTAACCGCAGCAGCGGCTGCTGTTAGCGGACTCGCCAGCAGGGTTCTTGCCCCGGGGCCCTGTCTGCCTTCAAAATTCCTGTTTGAAGTTGAGACAGCATATTTACCGGCAGGGATCTAATCTTCGTTCATGGCAAGGCATGACGAGCAGCCTGGCTGACGGAGTTCAAAACCGGCCTTTTTCAAAGTATCGGCTATTCCTTCACTAATTGCCTGTTGTTCCACCTTCTTTGATCCGGGAACAATAAGAGCCGTAATACCAGGATCTTTTTTCCTTCCTCTGACAAGTTCAGCAAAAGCCCTCAGATCTTCAATCCTTCCGTTGGTACAGCTTCCAACAAACACATAATCAACAGGATGTCCAAGTAACTTTTCACCGGGTTTGAATCCCATATAATCGAGCGACCTGAGGAATGCTGCGTTTTCCTCTTTATTCCCGGCTTTCTCCGGGATCGTATCATCAACAGCCATTCCCAAACCTGGGTTGGTGCCGTAAGTGATCATCGGCTTAATATCACNNTCATCCAGCCTTTTACATGAGAATTGAAATCAGGCTTCAGATCAGCCGGCAGCACTTTCGACAGATATTCGAAGGTTTTCATGTCGGGAGCTATCAGCCCTCCGCGGGCTCCCATCTCTATGCTCATATTGCATACAGTCATTCTGCCTTCCATGCTCAGTGACTCAATTGCCGTACCGCTGTATTCAACGAAATAACCGGTTGCACCCCCGGCAGATAAGCGGGAGATTATATACAGGATAATATCCTTGGAAGTAACCCCTTTTTGAAGGCTGCCGTTTACAGTGATTCTCATCTTTTTTGGTTTCGGCTGAATAATGCACTGACTGGCAAGCACCATTTCGACCTCGCTTGTGCCTATTCCGAAAGCAACTGTACCGAATGCCCCATGCGTTGATGTGTGGCTGTCGCCACACACTATCGTCATTCCCGGGAGCGTATAGCCAAGTTCCGGGCCGACAACATGAACAATACCATTTTTCGGATGATTTAGCCCGAAATATTCAATATTGAAATCCCGGCAGTTTTTCTCAAGAGTCCCGACCTGATTCCTTGATAGTTCATCCTTTATCGGTTTATCCTGGTCCCTTGTCGGAATATTATGATCGGCTGTCGCAATTGTTTTTGCAGGACGAAATACCTGCAGGCCACGTTTTCTCAAGCCGTCAAAAGCCTGGGGACTGGTTACTTCATGTATGAAATGGCGGTCGATATAGAGAACATCAGGTCCGCCTTTTATTGATTGGACCACGTGACTATCCCATATCTTGTCAAAAAGAGTTTTTGGTTCCATATTAAATTATAATCATGTTCTTAAGATCTACTTGATCTTTGATATAGCGTCTATAAACGCTTCAACTGAAGCGGTAACGATATCTGTGTTTGTTCCGAAGCCATAATATATCTTGCCTTCGTGTTCAACCTGGATATGCACCTTCCCGAAGTCATCGCTCCCTTTTGTTATTGCCTGTATAAGGAACTCTTCCAGGTGCACTGTCCTGCTGATAAGGTGTTTTACAGCAGTGAAAGCGGCATCGATAGGGCCGTTTCCGGCTGCCGTTGATGTATGAACTTCCCCGTTAATCCTCAAACCTACTGTAGCTACCGGAACAGTTGATTTACCGCATGTTACCTGGAGCACTTCAAGCTTCAGGGATTTTTCCCCCTGGAAGACTTCACCTGTCAGCATCCTGATATCCTCATCATTTATCTCTTTCTTTTTATCTGCCAGGATAAGGAAACGCTGGTAGATATCGTCGAGAGCTTCCTTGTCGTAGTTGAAACCCAGCAGCTGAAGGCGATGGTTAAGAGCTGCCCTGCCGCTGCGGGCTGTCAGGATGATAGATGACTCCCTTATTCCAACTTCGTGAGGATCAATGATCTCATAGTTCTCACGGTTCTTAAGAACGCCATCCTGGTGGATACCTGATGAATGAGCGAATGCATTCCTCCCGACGATAGCCTTGTTGGCCTGAACGGGCATGCTCATAAGGGTTGACACGAGCCTGCTTGTTGAATAGATCAGTTTGGAGTTTATATCGGTTCTAAGATTCAGGTTATGATGGCTTTTTATTATCATCGCCACCTCTTCAAGTGAGGTGTTTCCTGCTCTTTCACCTATACCATTCATAGTGACCTCAACCTGCCTTGCACCATTTATAACTCCCATCATTGTATTGGCAGTAGCCATTCCAAGGTCATTGTGGCAGTGGGTTGAGATTATAGCCTTATCAATGTTCGGGACATTTTCCTTCAGATATCTGATCTTTGCACCGTATTCTTCGGGGAGGCAATAACCGGTTGTATCAGGGATATTAACCACTGTAGCGCCAGCTTTTATAACAGCTTCTATGACCTTTGCCAGGTAATCATTTTCACTTCTCCCGGCGTCCTCGGCGTAGAATTCCACATCATCGACAAATTTACGGGCGTATTTGACCGCATCGACAGCCCTGTTTATTATTTCTTCCGGAGTGGTTTTTATCTTGTATTTGATATGATAGGGAGAAGTGCCGATTCCGGTGTGTATTCTCTTCCTTTTCGCATACTGAAGAGCTTCAGCAGCAACTTCTATATCTTTTTTCACTGCTCTTGTCAGTGCGCAGATAACCGGATTTGTTATCACCTTTGAGATCTCCACCACTGAGTTGAAATCTCCGGGGCTCGATATCGGGAATCCTGCCTCAATCACATCAACGCCAAGAGCCTCAAGCGCTTCGGCCACCTGGATCTTTTCAATCGTATTCAGCTGGCAGCCCGGCACCTGTTCGCCATCTCTCAGCGTAGTGTCGAAAATTGAAACCTTTTCTTCCATTTCTTCTTTTTTTTGTATTATTTTTTCACAGAGGGCCTCAGTTTTCTCACTGCTGCGCCTGTCTTCCAGATCTCTGAGTTACCAAGTTCCTTTAATTCAACATCAAGTTTTTCCTTATAATCGGGAGTGCCTGTCGATTCCAGTACTCTTACGCATTCTTCTCCTGATGCTACTTTTTTATAAAGCTCCTTGAAAACCGGGAGTGTAGCCTGCATAAATTTCGGCCGCCAGTCGAGAGCTCCTCTCTGGGCTGTGGCGCTGCAGTTCCTGTACATCCAGTCCATCCCGTTCTCATCAACGAGGCGGATAAGGCTTTGAGTAAGTTCCTCGACAGTCTCATTGAATGCTTCGGATGGTGAATGGCCGTTCTCGCGAAGCACCTGGTACTGTGCATCCATTATCCCGGCAAGAGCACCCATAAGAACGCCGCGCTCGCCTGTCAGATCGCTGAAAACTTCTTTCTCAAATGTTGTCGGGAACAGATAACCTGATCCGATAGCTATGCCAATGGCAATAGTCCTTTCTTCAGCACGGCCGGTAAAATCCTGGAATACGCAATAACTTGTATTTATCCCGGCTCCTGCAAGGAAATTCCTTCTAACGCTGGTTCCCGATCCTTTGGGAGCACACATTATTACATCAACATACTCCGGAGGAACAACTCCTGTGTGCTTTTTATAGGTTATTGAAAAGCCATGGGAGAAATAAAGGGCATCACTTTTCTTAAGATTGGATTTAACAACCGGCCACAGAGTACGCTGTGCAGCATCTGAGACGAGGTACTGAATAATAGTACCTTTTTTTACTGCTTCTTCAACCGGGAACAATGTCTTTCCGGGCACGAAGCCATCTTTTACTGCCCTGTCCCAGTCACTTTTGAATTCAGGAGCCTGACCGATGATAACATTGATACCATTATCTTTCATGTTCAGTGCCTGTGCGGGTCCCTGGACTCCGTAACCAATAACTGCAACAACTTCATTTTTAAGCACTTCACGAGCTTTTGAAAGAGGAAATTCTTCTCTTGTGACAACATTTTCAAGTACACCGCCGAAATCTATTTTAGCCATAATTTTAAGTTTTAGTTTATAATTATATTATCGTTAATTCTTTTCATAAGGTTCAATATTTTCTTCCCTGTATCTGTCAGCTCCATCCATTTCCTTCAGGTATGCATTCAGCTCCTTGACCTGTTTAGTTACAGCCACCCTTCCTGATCTCACGAACTGAAGAATGCCGTAAGGCTCAAGATGGTTCAGCAGATCGTTGATCTCCGATCTGTGTCCGGTCTTCTCAATAACAGTGTATTCGGGCGATACAACAAGTATCCTGGCGTGATGGTTCCTGACAATACTATCAATAATATTTCCTGACATTAATCCGTTTGTTTTTACCTTGTAAAGTGCAATCTCCTGGTAGATTATCTCATCTGAAGAGTGGACAAAAACCTTAAGCACATCAACCAACTTTTCCATTTGTTTTGCGACCTTCCTTACCATGTCGGGAGATGTTTTCACCACGAGAGTGAGAAGCTGTACGCCTTTTACAGCAGATTCAGATGCAGTAATGCTTTCTATGTTTATCTGCCGGCGGGTCAGTATAATCGTGATCTGGTTAAGTATCCCGATATGATCCTCGCTGAACAATGATATTGTAAATTCCTGTTTTCCCATTTTAGCCTTTATAATTTAATGTCACATCCGATACTGAAGCACCTGGTTCTACCATCGGCAGAACATTTCCTTCCTTTTCAACAGCTATGTTAAGGATGAAAGGTCCTTCTGCGTCAAGCATTTGCTGAAGGCCTTCCTTCAAATCCTGCCTTGCTGAAATAGTCTTTGCAGGTATACCGTAACCTCTTGCGATTATCTCAAAGTCGGGATTGACAAGCTCTGTTGAAGCGTATCTTCTGTTAAAGAACATATGCTGCCACTGTCTTACCATTCCAAGAAATCCGTTGTTGAGAATGATAATTTTTGCAGGTATTTTGTAGTGCATAATAGTACCCAGTTCCTGTATTGTCATCTGAAAGCCTCCGTCACCAATGAAACCAATAACCTGTTTATCGGGGTTACCGATCTTTGCTCCTATTGATGCGGGGAGCCCGAATCCCATCGTTCCCATGCCGCCTGATGTTATAAAACTGCCGGGTGAGGTAAATTTATAATAGCGCGCAGCTGACATCTGGTTCTGGCCTACATCAGTCACGATTATGGCATTCCCTGCAGTCATTTCTGACACCATCCTGACCACTTCACCCATCCTTATCTCACCTTTTTCAGGTTTCGTCTCTGCTTTGATGACCTTTTCAAATTCAACCTTGTCGCATATCCTGAATTCCCTGATCCACGATTCGTATGATTTCTCACTGACAAGAGGAATAAGATACTGTAATGCCTCCCTGGCATCGCTGTGTATCTCGAGGTCGACCTGTACATTCTTGTTGATCTCTGCCTCATCGATCTCGATATGTATGATCCTGGCATTTTTAGCGTACTTCTTCAGGTTACCGGTGACACGGTCATCAAAACGCATCCCGATAGCTATTATAAGGTCGGCTTCATTAGTCAGCAGGTTAGGGCCATAATTCCCGTGCATCCCCAGAAAACCGGCATATAGCCTGTGATCGCATGGGAAGCATGAAAGACCGAGAAGGGTTACCGCGACAGGTATTCCTGTTTTCTCAGCAAATGTTCTGAGCTCTTCTTCAGCACCTGAGATCAGGATACCATGACCGGCGAGTATCAATGGTTTCTCGGCATGGTTGATCATTATTGCAGCAGATTCGACAGCTTTCTTTTTAAGTGGCAGATGAGGATTGTAGCTTCTCAGGTAGCTGCACTTCTTATATCTGAATAATAGCTTATCTACCTGTGCATCTTTTGTTATGTCGATCAGTACAGGTCCCGGTCTTCCTGTCTTTGCTATATAGAAGGCTCTTGCTATGGTACCTGGGATATCCTGTGATTTTTTGATCTGACAGTTCCATTTGGTAACGGGCATTGAGACCCCCAGGATATCAGTTTCCTGGAAAGCATCGGTACCTATAAGTCCGGAGACAACCTGGGCGGTTATGAAGACCACAGGGACAGAGTCGAGATAGGCATTGGCGATGCCTGTGATAAGATTGGTTGCACCAGGTCCGGATGTTGCAAAGCAGACGCCGGGTTTGCCGGCCACCATTGCGTATGCCTGTGCAGCGTGTGCTGCTCCCTGTTCGTGACGGGTGAGTATNNTGAGTATATGCCTGAGCTTATCGGAATAATCAAGCAGCTTATCGTATACCGGCATAATTGCTCCGCCGGGGTATCCGAAGATAGTATCAACACCTTCTTCCACCAGGCATCTCAGTATCGCTTCAGCTCCCGTAATATTTTCCAGTCCGTTAACCTGGATCTCTGCCTGTTTTGTCTCATGTTGTTCTTTCATACTTCTTCCTTTGTCAGTTTTCTTTTATCTGTTTTTTTTTATTCTTTTTAACCACGGGGTTTAAGTCGTGCAGGTCGTGCAGGCCGTGCAGGTCGTGCAAGTCGTTTAAATCGCACATGACCTGCAGGACCTCCAGGACCTGCAAGACCTGCAAGACCTGCAAGACCTGCAAGACCTGCAAGACCTGCAAGACCTCTCTGCTAAATAACCCTCACTGCTCCCTTATCTGCCGAAGTAACTGTAGCAGCATAGGCTCGCAATGATGCCGGTATATTCCTGTTCCGTGTTCTGGGTTTGAAAGCCATGTTTCCAATGGATTCCTCCTCTTTCCTTCTTTTATTAAGTTCCTTTTCAGGAAGATTTACATTTATCTTTCTTTCTGAGATATTTATCTCAATTGTATCACCTGTTCTGATAAGTGCTATTGCTCCTCCGGCTGCTGCTTCAGGCGAAACGTGTCCTATTGACAGTCCCGAGGTACCTCCGGAAAATCTGCCGTCTGTTATCAGTGCGCACTTGGTTCCAAGGCCTTTTGATTTCAGGTAGGAGGTGGGATAGAGCATTTCCTGCATACCCGGGCCCCCTTTTGGTCCTTCGAATTTTATTACAACGATATCGCCTGCAGTTATCTTACCTTCCAGGATTCCTGAAGCAGCTTCTTCCTGTGATTCAAAGACAACGGCTCTACCGGTGAACGTGAACAAAGAGGGATCTACACCAGCAGTTTTGACAATGCAACCGCTTTCCGCGATGTTGCCATAAAGTACAGCCAGCCCTCCGTCTTTGTTATATGGATGGTTCAGGTCTCTTATACATCCTTTTTCCCTGTCGGTATCAAGCTCTTTGTACATTGTATTATGTGAGCCCATTTCGAGGTTTATTTTCATCGAAGGCGCACTCCGGTAAAAATCGAAAGCCTCGGGTTTTGCTGTGCCGCTCAAGATGTCCCAATCGGCGATTGCTTCTTTAAGTGTAAGATAATCAATACGTCTGACAGATGAGTCGATAAGTTTGTGGCGTTCAAGTTCGCCCATTATTGCCATGATTCCCCCGGCCCGGTTCACATCCTGAAGATGATACGCCGAACTTGGAGCCACTTTGCAGATATTCGGGATTTTTTTTGATAGTGCATCAATATCTTTCATCGTGAAATCGACATTGGCTTCCTGTGCAAGAGCAAGAAGATGAAG
>MTKX01007739.1_pt2 | contig 29380 bp, 17 predicted proteins | sample 1042771 | NCBI WGS metagenome assembly MTKX01 (sample SAMN06212183, study PRJNA360534) | anaerobic digester metagenome | biome: Wastewater treatment plant; material: sludge; isolation source: anaerobic digester fed with sludge from wastewater treatment plant | place: Denmark: WWTP Randers ...
GCATCTAAATGTCCTCTTAAACAGGGTTTTCCAGAATCAGTGTGCATTGTAGGGTCCAGAAAATTTCCTGTGCAATCAACCACAATTCTTACCCCTTCATTAAGCCAGTTAATATCTTTAGGGTCACGCGCGGTTCTTAAAATTTTTACCAGCATTCCTTCAATTTCCAAAAGGGGTTCTTCAGCATCCAGGATTTTAATTTCCGCTTTTTTTCCTACAACTCCATAGAGAAACTTATGGATAGAACCGTAAGTGCTATCCATTTCTATTACTTGAATAAGGTCATCCAGGGTTTTGCCTACAATTCTTCCACAGTTTACCACAATTCCGTCAAAGTACTTAAGGTGTAACTGGTTCCATAACAGCAGTTTTCCAATTCTACCCAGACCGTTAATTCCGAGTAGTTTTTTGTTCCCTAAGTTCACTTTCATTTTGCTTTCTCCTTCTATCTTTTATTGTATTATAAACAATGCACACTAACGAGAGGATAATGCCCCAGATAAATAGCTCCACTGGTAGCATCCAGAGCTATTTTATCACCCGCTTTTAAATAGGTACTGCCTATTCTGCAATTGGAATCCGATTCCGAAACTACCAAATCCCGACAATTTACAACTCCGATTAAGCCCAAACGAGTAGCTGTAACCGCTGCATGAGAAGTTACTCCACCCCTTGAAGTTAACAATCCCTGGCATTCAAAAAGAAGTTCCATATCGTCAGGAACCGTATCAGGACGCACTAAAATAAGGGCTTCACCCTTACCGGCAAATTTTTCAATATCTTCTTTGCTGAACACAATAATTCCGTTCACAGCGCCTTTTCCGATGCCAATGCCGTAAGCAAGTTTTTTTTGCTCTCCTTTTGTTGTTCCGAAGACCTTATAGTCCGGAGCTTTTTGAATAACCTGATCGCGAGTTTGTAAAATATATAACTGATCGGGAGAAGGACCTTCAAAAGTAAATTCCATTTCCTGATGAGGATAATTTTTATCCTCAATAAGCTGTTTCACATAGCGCATCAAAGCATTGTAGATTGCGGGAAAGGTATTTTCCAGGGAACTGGAAACCGCTGTTTTGCTATGTAAACGCTGCATTTCGGAAATAGGTAAAGTATGCACTAAACCGGCTACAACATCCTCTCCCTGACTGCACAGCGTAAAATCGCCATTTAAACAAATTCCGCCTTCCTCATTAAAATCCGCATAAGTAAAAAGAACTCCGGTTCCGGATTCCAGAGATATATTTCCTAAAACCATTTTCTGAATAATAACTGCAGTTCCCCATTCATCGGCAATATGCAATTTTTGACGATATAATCGGGCTCTATCCGTATTCCAGCTATCCAGAACATTGGAAATTGCTTTATAAAGTTGCATAAAGGGTTGCTGTTCCAGTTCAATATTATGTTTAGCCAGCACTTTTTGATAATCCTGCACCATATCCTGCATCTGCCTATCTGAAAATTGGGTTTTTAGCTCAACATTATACTTTTTCTTATAGTTTAGCATAACGGCATCAAATTCATCGCGGTCAATTCCAAAAGCCATACCCCAGCTTTGAATTAACCGTCTGTAACAATCCCAGGCAGTCCACCCATAATTAGGACGACGGGAAAGTTTATATGTAACTTCATCAGTTAAACCAATATTCAAAAAAGTGTTCATTGCTCCGGGCAAACTCATTGGAGCTCCTGAACGGACAGAAAGCAATAACGGTCTTTCCGGATCGCCTAAAACAAGCCCTGTATTCTTTTCCAAAATGTTTAAATTCTGCAAAATTAAGTTATCCAATTCGTTAGATATATCGGGATGTGTATTAATAATATTCCGATGACGGAAAAGGTCTGTAGTAATCACAAAACCTGGAGGAACCGGAAATTCATATTGATACATCCGTTTCAGAAAATATGCTTTAGAACCCAAAAGCACCTGATTTTCTATGCGGGAATTCTTTTTATTTAAGTGGAAAAAGAGTTTATCGGGATCATAGCTCATTACTTTGAGAATATCTTCCGGCTTAAAAAGATTTTTCATCGCAGATAAGGATTCCAAGATTCGGGTGATAAAATTATCCAAGCCCTGCACCAGAAAGGATTTGGAAAGCAGATTACGATAAAATTCTTCGGCAAAAATTTCTATTTCCTTAGTTCCCCTACCTTTTTTCCCTTTCTCCTTTTCTGCTATTCGCATTCCAATTTGCCTCAATTGCCCTTCGTAAAATCTATAATAGTATTCGTTTATAATTTCCACCACACTATCTTTCAGCAACTTGAAAATATCCAGATACTGGTCTATGGAAAGATTGCTGAGATATTGAGCTGATCTTAACATATTCAAAGCAGAACCGTAAGCATCACTTGTAACCAAAATCTGTTTCATTGCATAATCGTATAATTCCAATATCCGGATAATTCTTTTCAGGGTCTTGCCGGTAATATAGCTCAGGTTCAATTGTTGCACATTGCGTTCAAAAAGCCGTTTAACCACATTTTCTATTCTAAAAATCATTCCCATTGCTTCCAGTTTCGGTTCACGATACATTCCATACATAGAAGGAATGCCGGCAGCAATGTGTCTTTTGTAATATATGTTTTCCCAGGCAATAGTAGGTTGTGGGTCTAAAATAACGCTGTTCATTTTGCCTATATAGGAAAGCAATTGCCTAATTGAACTGTCATAATCCTTTCTCATAAAGCTATTGGCAAGGCGATTATGTTCGTGAGCATCAAACCAGCTGTAACGGGTTAGAAATTTTACAATATCATAAGGATCAAGATTATACTTGTCCTTCAGCAGAAAATGCGAGTAACATAGAAGTTTCAGTCGTTTTAAAGAAAAGTCCTCCGGCTCGTTTTCAAATAATTTACTAACCCTTTGCCAGGAAAGAGAAAGCAGCTCTTCAGGAGTTAAGTTATGCTTTTGTAAAAACTTATTAACCACTGCACTTTGCTTTTTTGTCATTTCATCCGGATGCATCACATAAATGAGAACATCTTCCGGAATCATATCCTGCAGTTCTCTATAATCTAAATTAGTCCAATACTGCAAAATTTTCTCAATTAAAAGGAGGTGAGTGTTATTGCTTTCAGTATGTAACTGTTTGCGTAAAAAGTGCATTAAGAGGTCTTTTCTGTGTCCCAATTCGTCCAGAGAGGTACTTATGTCCCTTATTTCACCTTCTGCTCCAATTTCATTGAAAAAGACGGGAAACATTTTCAGCAGGTGTTTGGTTTGCACTACCAGGGGCTTAAAATTGGAATTCAAAAAGGCGGAAACATCTTTCTGAAAGAGATCGGTATCGGAAATAAAAACCCCTTTTTGGCTTAAACTGATAATTAAATAGGCAAGCAGGTCTTTACACATAACGGGATCAATAGCAATAAGTTCCAGCAGCATTCTAAGATGTTTGATATGATTTTTATCCACTTCCATCTGCCAGTCCTTATCTATTTTAATCTTTCCGGGAGGGGTAAATTCCAGTTCCATTATTTTAGGGAGCAGATGTTGGCAGTGTTTCTTGTTTTTATGAGAAAGCACTGTTTTGCCAATAGTTAAAATACAATCCAAAACAATGGAAAGATGTGTTTCCTTAAATTCGTATAAGGTCTCAAAAATGGAATCCAACATCAAAGGGACTTCATCTTCCTTCAAGTCCTTTTCCAAATCTGCTAATTGACGATTCAAATCCCAAAGCAGATGATTACGCAAGTCCTCCATTCCGGGTAAACCCAAAAGATAAAATATATATTGTATTCTCAAGGTTAAGGTGCTAAATTTACAAATCGCTTCTCGTTGGAGAACAGCTATATCGGAAAAAGAGGGAATATCTTTCAGGGATGCAAAATCCTGAATTTCTTCAAGTTGCCTAAGCCATTTTTGATAATATTTTTTGCCCAAGGTTGAGGAAAGCTGTTTCACATCCAAGTTGCTTTCCGCTCCCATTTTTGCACACCAGCCCTCTATATCTGTTGTTTTCTGCCAAAATTCCAAGCCCTCTTTTAACAGGTCTTTCAGCATCCTGAAACAAATATTGTTGTCTTTATATACCTGCACCAGATTGCTTAAACATTTTCTGCAGGCACCATTTAAAGGAATAAATAGCTCCCTGCTGTTTTTTTGCCAGTTATCCAGTTCGTTTAGTAACTTGGCATAAACGCCTTCCGGAATGCCTTCCTTGTCGCATAAAGCCGAAATAAAATCCAGATATTCAATAATAATTCTCTTTTCCTGCATTGGCTTAGTGCATTTTTTTGCCGCCAGTAAATACAAATCCCCTATAACGGTTAAGGTTTTTTCCTTATCCGGCAATTGAACATAGAACCATAAATCACCTAAAATACTTTGCCGAATTAGGGATGCTACTGCTTCCGGATTAGCATAAGGATGATACAGTTCTTCCAAAAAATTCCTGCAGCGTTGATTGATGCCAAAATTACCTTCCGTTAAGGAAAGTAACCATTTTGCCTCATCATCAAGCACAATTTCGGCTACTTTAGTAATTGCCAGATTTTCTGCTAATGCCTTAGATTTCAGGGGTTCCAAAATCCAATCCTCATTTTTTGTTATTTTCTAAAATACACTCTGCTTCTTGATAAATTTCGCTTGCTTTCTGTCAAGGAGTTTGTAGCTCATATTACTTAAAACAAGAATTTCCGCATTAAAATTCCCTTCTGTGCCTTCGGTGTTTTCGTGTTCTCGGTGTAAAATCTCCTTTCTCCAAAAAAGTGATTGACTAAATAACATAGTAAATTTTTCTTGATAAAAGTAAATTATTCCAGTGAGGTTATTATGAGATTAGCGATTGAAAAGAAAGACCTTCTTGCCCGCATTCAACATCTGGTATCCATTGTGCCTACAAAAAACACATCTCCGATATTGAACAACTACCTTATTGAGGTCTCGGAAGAAAACAATAAAGTCCGAATCAGCACTACCGATTTGGAACTTATGGTTGTTGTAGAGTTTCCTGCAGCTGTTTCTGAGGGTGGAACAGTTGCTGTTTCTGCTCATCATTTTAATGAAATTATTAATTATATGCCCGATGGGGTTATCAATCTTTGGCGTAATGACGATCTGCTGATGATTCAATGTGGCAAAGTTGATTTTAATCTGTTAATTGCTGATCACACTCTTTTTCCTGTTATTCCCGAGCCGAAACTGAATAATCCCATAACTATTGATGCAGAGTTATTGCGCAGGATGATTTCCAAAACCTATTTTGCCGTTTCCACGGATGTAAACCGTCCTGTTCTCAATGGTGTTTGCTGGAAGATTTATCCTGATCATCATATAATGGCAGCAACTGATGGACGCAAAGTAGCAGAAATAAAAATTCTGAATTCGTCCCTTTTATCTTCTTTGGAACCGAATGATAACCCGGAAATGAATATTTTTACAGAACAGAATCAATATTATGTGGAAAAAGTGATTCCGGTAAAGACCCTCCTGTTTCTGCAAAAAATATTCAATGATGAAGTGAAGGAATTGAAAGTAGGTTTGGAACATAACCGGATTCTGTTTTTGTATGGAGAATATTTTATTTCCTCTCAGGTTTTGGAACACAAATTTCCCGATTACCAAAAAGCATTTCCTGCCGAACTGCCCAATAAATTTGTTATTGATAGACAAGCCCTCATTACTGCTATAAAAAGAGTAGCTCTGGTGGCTCCAGATGACAATTTACGCATTCATTTTGATTTGGATAGTGATCATTTTGAAGTGAATACCAGTAACAGAGATACCGGTGAAGCTAAAGAAAATATGGATGACTTTACTTTTGCCGGTTCTTCTACAGGAATTTCATTCAACTATAAATATATGCTTTCTATTCTGGAAGCTATAGATACGGAAAAAGTTGTCATCAAACTGGGAACTTCCAAAGACGCGATGATGATTTACAATGAAACACCCCTTCCCGATCAGGAAATAACCTTCCTGCTGATGCCTTTGCGTTCATAAAAATTTGAACCTGGCTAAAATTGAACTTGAGAATTTCCGCAGCTATCACCAAAATGAGTTTGATTTCAACCCTCAGGGCTGTTTGATAATTGGTCCTAATGGCTGTGGAAAAACCAATCTCCTGGAGGCAATTGCCTATTGCAGTATAGGTAAATCCATTCGTTTTCACCACGATGAAGAACTGCTCAATTTTGAAGGGCAGTTTTTCCGTGTTCAGAGTTTATTTATCAGTGACCAGCAAACCCCGAAGAAGGTCTCTTTAAGTTATGCAGATCAGCATAAACTTTTAAAGATTGATGAATTGCCTATCCGCCAATTAAGTTCACTTTTTGAAGTGGTAAAAGTTATTTATTGTGCTCCAGAAGACCATTTATTGATAAGTGGTGCACCGCGTTTTCGCCGACAATATTTTGACCTAGCAATTTCTCAGCTTTATCCTCCTTACATCAATGTCCTAAGGCATTTTTTGCATATCGTTCAGCAGAGAAATGCAATGCTGAAAAGAAACTATTCCCGGGCAGAAATAACCAGCTGGAATTTATCTTTTGCCTCTTCTTTAGCGGAGGTCTGGAATTATCGGAATCGCTATTTAAAGCAGGTTAATAACGCTTTTCAGGAGACCTTCAAAGATATTTTTCCTGCTTCCACTGCCATTTCTCTGGCTTATATACCTTCTTTAAAATTGCCTTTGGAGAGTTCTCCGGAAGAAATTACAAAACACCTGGCAACTATTGAAGAAAGAGAAAAATTACTACAACGCTCTTTAGTCGGAGCTCATTTGGATGATTACGAATTTAAGCTTAAGGGTCGTAAAATGCTTACCTATGCTTCTCAAGGGCAAAAACGCATAGCAGTTATTATTCTTAAGCTCATTCAAGCACGCCTAATTGAAAAAGTTACCGGCATAAAACCTATTATGCTTTTTGACGATATTTTTGCCGAGTTGGATACTTTTCATTCTCAACAAATAAGAAATTGCATCAATAACCGTTATCAGGTTTTTATTGCCAGTCCCAAAGAAGATCTCTGTAATATCTGGCAGGGCTATCAAATTCAGAAGTTGGAAGGAATAGACAAATGAAATTCAACCGTAATATTATCGGCTGGATGCTCTATGATTTTGCCAATTCTGCCTTTACAACTATAATTGTTACAGTCGTTTACAGCGTTTATTTTATCAATAATGTAGTAGGCGGTCCTGCCGGTTATGGAGAAATGCTTTGGGGAAGAGCAATCGGAATTTCTATGACCCTGGTTGCTATTTCAGCACCTATTTTTGGAGCTGTAGCAGATTTTTCCCGTGCCAAAAAACGGATGCTTTTCATTAATTGCTATATAACCGTAATTTTTACGGCTCTGCTTTATTTTGTTAAGCCAGGTGATGTTTTTATCGGGATGTTGTTTTTCATTATTGCCAATTTCGGTTTCAATAGTGCTAATGTATTTTACGATGCTTTTTTGCCCGAAATTTGCCAGCCAGAAGATATCGGTAAGGTTTCAGGCTTTGGCTGGTCTTTAGGATATGTAGGTGGTTTAGTTTCCCTTCTTGTAGCTTTAGTTTTGGTAAAAATCAATGTGCGTTTGGTTTTTCCTGCTGTGGCATTGCACCTGTTTTTATTTTCCCTGTTCACTTTTTTCTGGTTGAAAGAATTCCGTCGTCCCTCTCAAAGAAGTAACTATTATCGGATTGCCTGGCAAAGAGTTACTTATTCACTAAAGAACATTGCCAAGTTACCTCAACTGCTGAAATATATTATCAGCTATTTTATTTATAACGATGGCATCACTACAGTGATTGTTTTTGCTTCTATTTATGGAGCGGAAAGGTTTGGGATGACAACTCAGCAGATGATAACCTATTTCATTCTGGCACAATTTACTTCCATTTTGGGAGCGGCATTTTTCGGTTGGCTTACGGATAAATGGAATGTAAAAAATTCCTTGAGTATATCCCTTATAATTTGGATTGGCGTTGTAATCTGGGCATTTTTTTGCAGCAGTGCCAGTGAATATTATTTTGTTGGTCTGGTTGCCGGTTTGGCAATTGGCAGTAGTCAGGCAAATAGTAGAACTATGCTTTCTCTTTTAACTCCGAGGGATAGACAAGCAGAATTTTTCGGATTTTATACCTTGACAGGACGCTTATCTTCTATTATTGGTCCAATTTTATATGGATGGATAGCACATCAGACAGGGGATATTCGTTATTCCGTTTTGTCCTTGATTTTTTTCTTTGTGATTGGCTGGATTTTATTGCAGAGTGTGCAGTTACAGGAAGGGATTGAACAAGCGAAAGTAAATGAAGAATGAAGTGGAAGACAAAAAAAATAGAACGCAGATAACTGGAGCGACTTGATTAGCAGGATTTTACATAATGGTAATTAAAAAACTAAAATCTGTGTTAATCAGCTAAAATCCGTTAAATCCGTGTGCTAATCTTTTATCTGGGTTATCTGTGTAATCTGTGAGAGAAAAAAAGGAGAGAAAGATGAAAAGAGGAAATATCATAGTCCTAATAATAGTCATAGTTCTGCTGTTTTTTTGCGGTTCCTGCAGTAAAAATAAGCCGGTTCTGTATATCTTCAACTGGAGTGATTATATTGATCCCGACCTCATCAAGGAATTTGAACAGCAGAATAAATGCACTATCAAATATAGCACTTACGATTCCAACGAAAATATGCTCACCAAAATTATGAGTTCCCGCGAAGCATTTGATCTTGTTTTCCCCAGTGGTGATCATGTAACTATTATGCATGAAGCGGGTTTACTGGAACCGTTGGATTTAACCAAAATTCCAAATTACGGCAATCTGGATAACAATCTTTTGCTGAAAGCAACCAGTTTTGACCCTGGCAATAAATATTCCCTACCCTATTTTTGGGGTTTAACCGGAATTATTTATAATCAGCGTTATGTTCCTGAAAGCGTTGTTAAATCCCAAAGCTGGAATATCTTAGCCGATAATTTTTTCACCGGTAAAAACAAAGTTACGATGCTGGATGATGCACGCGAAGTTGTTGGTGCCGCATTAATCTACAATGGCTACGATCTTAATGATACAAGTGCTGAAGCATTAGCGGCTGCAGAAAAAACGCTTGCCGAATGGGATAAAAATATTACGCAGTTTGATTCTGATAGCTATAAAAACGAAGTTCCCGATGGAACAACATGGCTGGCTCAAGCATATAACGGAGATGCTTTACAGGTTATGGAAAACAATCCCGATATTAAATTCTTTCTCCCCGTGGAAGGTACCAGCTTATGGATGGATAATATCGTTATGCTTAAGTCCTCTAAAAATAAAGAACTTGCCTATAAATTCATTGATTTTCTCCTAAATGCGGAAATCGGTAAACGCAATACTGAATATTGCCGCTATGCCACTCCCAATAAGGCAGCAAATAATTTGTTACCTGAGACAATTAAAAATAATGCACTTATCTATCCAAGCGAGGAATATCTTCAAAAATGCTCTATGATTAATGCCCTTGGCGAAAATGTGAAGAAAATAGATAAGCTCTTTGAGGCAATCAAATTAAACTGATAAAGCGAGAAAAAAGAAAACACAATGCTTGATAACCTGGGAAATTTAACCCGCACTCATTATTGCGGAAATTTGAATACGGAGCACATTGGACAAGAAGTAACCGTTATGGGTTGGGTGAATAAACGCCGCGACCTGGGTGGTTTAATTTTTATTGACTTGCGTGATGTTAAAGGTATTCTGCAAGTTGTTATCCGTCCCGAAAAACCGGAGATTTTTGCCAAAGCGGAAAAAGTTCGTAATGAATATGTAATTGCTGTCCGCGGAAAAATTTGTGCGCGCACCGAACCCAATATTAATCCCAATCTTCCCACCGGCAAAATTGAACTGGAAGCGGAGGAATTTTATATCTTAAATGATGCACAACCCCTTCCCGTTCAATTTAGTGAAGTCGCTATGGCGGAAGAGGATTTGCGGCTTACTTATCGCTATTTGGATTTGCGTCGTCCCAAACTGCAAAAAATAATTATCACCAGGCACCGCATAATGCAAATTATACGGGAATTTCTCAATAATGAGGGTTTTTATGAAATTGAAACTCCCATCCTGATGAAAAGCACTCCTGAAGGAGCAAGGGATTATCTTGTTCCCAGTAGAATGCAACCGGGAAAATTTTATGCCTTACCGCAATCCCCTCAAATGTTTAAACAGCTCTTAATGATTGCCGGCTTGGATAGATACTATCAAATCGCCAGATGCTTCCGAGATGAGGATTTAAGAGCAGATAGACAGCCCGAATTTACGCAATTGGATATAGAGCTGAGTTTCGTTTCTCAAGCGCAAATCTTTGATCTTATAGAACGCCTTTTTGCCAAACTTTTTCAGGAGGTCTTGGGATATAATTTAAGCATTCCTTTTCCTGTTATTCCTTATGCGGAAGCAATGGAGAAATATGGCTGTGATAAACCCGATATTCGTTTTGAAATGAAGTTATTTGACATTTCTAACATAGTGAAAAATAGTGGTTTTAATGTCTTTTCTTCCGCCCTGAAAAACGGAGGAGTAGTTAAAGCAATCGCCATTCCTAATGCAGCTGATTTCAGCAGAAAGCAACAGGATGAACTGGTAGAACTTGCTAAGCACTTGGGAGGTAAAGGAATTGCCTTTGCCAAAGTAACGGAAAACGGTTTGGAAGGTGGCATCAGTAAATTCCTTAGCCCTGAAGAAGCAGAGGCAATTATTCAAACTACCCAAGCTCAAAAAAATGACCTTCTTGCTTTTGCTGCAGATAATTATGAAATGGTAAGCAAGGTTTTAGCAGGAATTCGTAATTTCTTAGCTCCCCAATTAAATCTCATTCCCGAAAACAGTTTTGCCTTTTGCTGGATAACGGATTTTCCCCTCTTTACTAAAAATCTGGAAACAGGTAAATGGGAACCAGCTCATCATATGTTTACCTTACCTAAAGAAGAACATATTCCCTATCTGGATATTCCCGAAAAAATCGGTGAAATTACTGGACAACTTTATGACCTTGTCTGCAATGGAGTTGAACTTTCCAGCGGCAGTATCAGGTGTCATCGTTATGACATCCAAAAGAAAATATTTGATATTCTTGGTTTTAGTGAAGAAGAACTGCAGAAGCGTTTCGGGTTCTTTCTGGAAGCACTAAAATATGGAACTCCACCACACGGAGGAATAGCTCCTGGTTTGGATAGATTAGTTATGATTATGACGGGAGCTGAATCCATCCGAGATGTTATTGCTTTCCCTAAAACATTGAAGGCAACGGACTTAATGAGCCAGGCACCTTCCGAAGTAGATGAACAGCAATGGAAAGACCTGCATCTGCAACCCATAAAATAGCTGTTTTTTGCAGCGGATTAAGTCGGGGCTCAAATTTGTGTGCATTGCATAACTATTTTACACAGAATAAGTTACCCATTGAAGTCGCTTTGGTCATTTTTACCCGCAAAGATGCACCTGCAGTTCAATTGGCTGAAGAAAAAGGATTGAATTACCACATTATTTCTACCCGCAATATGCAACTTTTTGAACAACAGGCAATAAACCTTTGCCAACAACATAACATAGAACTGATTGCCTTAGCGGGTTTTTTAAAACAGCTCTCGGAGAATTTTATTGAGGAAGTTCAAGTCCCCATTTTAAACATCCATCCTGCCTTATTGCCCCAATACGGAGGCAAAGGTATGTATGGAATGGCTGTGCATAAAGCGGTTTTTGCTTCCTGTGACAAATTTTCCGGTGTTACTATTCATCTTGTTAATTCCCAATATGATAAGGGAAAAATTGTAGCTCAGCAAAAAGTGGATATCAGTTCCTGTAAAAGTCCGGAAGAAATTGCTGAAAAAGTGCTGGAAATTGAACACGCAATTTATGCACCTGCCATCTGTCAATTCTTGTTAAAATCGTGATTCGCATCGCTATTGCTACCCTTGGTTGCAAAGCCAATCAAGCCGAGTCCTCCATAATTTTAGACCAGTTCAACGACTTTAAGTTAGTTCCCTGGCAGGAAGAAGCGGATATTTATATCATCAATACCTGCACTGTAACGAACCGAACCGACTATAAAAGCCGCTATTTAATCCGTCAGGCATTATCTCAAAAAGCGCAAAACCCCTTTGCCAAAATTGTTGTAACCGGCTGCTTTGCTCAACGCTATCCGGAAGAAATTGCCAAAATGGGCAATATTGACTGGATTATAGATAATCAGCAGAAACTGAATATTGCGGATATCCTTGCCGGTGGCAACTACGAATTTATGGATATTATGCAGGCAAAGGAATTTGTCTATAAGCCAACTGCTAAAATGTATAACCGCACACGCGCCTTTCAAATTATTCAAGACGGCTGCGATTTTAACTGTGCTTATTGTGCAGTTCCTTATGGAAGGGGCAGAAGCAGGTCGGCAACTTTGGAACAAATTATTCAGCAAGCCAAGTTATTTGTGGAAAACGGTTATAAGGAAATTGTGCTATCAGGAATTAACTTAGGACTATACAAAGATGGAAATAACGATTTAACCGATGTTTTGCTCCGCTTAAACGAATTGCAGGGCTTGGAATTGATTCGCCTTAGCTCCGTTGAACCGCAATTGTTTAATGATAAAATAATTAACACTCTTCCCTTAATTCCCAAGCTTTGCCCGCATTATCATATACCGTTGCAATGTGGTGCTGATTCTGGGCTAAAAAGGATGAGACGCCACTATACCTCCACCACAATTAACCAACTAATAATTAAGATTTGTGAACGCATTCCCTATCCGGCAATCGGAATGGATGTAATAACCGGTTTTCCTGGTGAAACGGAAGAAGAACATAACCAGACCTGTGAATTTTTGCGCTCTTTACCCCTGGCTTATCTTCATATTTTCACTTTTTCTAAAAGAAAGGGAACCCCTGCTTTTGATTTTCCTAACCCGGTTCCCAAAAATATTAAAAACCGCAGAGCTAATGAACTCAGCCAAATTTCCCGCGAACTGACTTCCGCCTATACTAAATCCCTAATGGAAAATAATATCCTGTTACGCGGAATTGTGGAAAAAAACACCAACGGCTACTGCGAATTTTTGAGCGATCACTATGTCCGCGTCCGCTTTCCCGGAAACTTCCAACCTGGCGATTTTGTCCAAGTTCCAAGCCAAGAAGCACAAATAAAAATGAAAAATGAAGAATGACTAAGAGAATTCAGATAACCGGATCGACTGGCTCAGCCGGATTTCAATATAAGGATAATTATAAATAAAAAAATCTGCGTAATCTGCGTAATCTGCGTGCACTTATTTTTATCTGTGAGAGGTTATTTTTTTTCGGGTTCCAGATATTCATCAATAGGATGATATTTCCATTTCAGCAAAATCCTATCCAGCAAAGCCACGATTCCGAACAAAGCTAAACTGACAGCTACGATAACTATAATCACGGCAAAAATATGAGCTGTTTGATAGGACTTTGTAGCTCTGGTCATATAAATTCCCAAGCCGGAAGTTCCACCTAACCATTCACCTATCACAGCTCCCATCACGCTATAAGTTGCAGATAGTTTAAGTCCCGTAAAAAAATTAGGCAAAGCGGAAGGTATTTTTAATAATCTAAATATCTTATAGGGTGTTGCTCCCATTGAAGTTAAAAGGCGAATCTGGTCTATGGACACACTCCTGAAACCGTCATAAAGTCCTAAAGCAATCGGAAAAAAGCACATCAGCACTACAGCAAAGATTTTAGCGCTGATGCCATAGCCAAACCAAATTATAAGTAAAGGTGCTACAGCTATAATAGGAACTGTTTGGGAAATAATCAGATAAGGATAGATAATTTGTTTGATAAGGCGGGATAAATTCATAGCAATAGCCGTTATAGAGCCCAGAACAATACTGATTAACAGTCCGCTAATTGCCTCTATCAAAGTTGGCTTTAAGTGATGCCAAATCAAACCTGGATAGTTAATAAAAACCTGAATCACCTGTTGCGGCGAAGGAACTACCCAAAAAGCGATAACTCCTTTAGTGCTGATAAATTGCCAGAGCAAAACCAGAACCACAAAAAAAAGCAAAGGCAAAATTATTTGCCGGCTTTTCATATTTCTCCCAAAATACGAATTTCCGTTTGCAGATGAACACCATAGCGTTCATAAACAACTTTTTGAATATGCTTAATCAGCTGAAAAACATCTTTAGCAGTAGCAGAACCAAGATTAACAATAAAACCGCAATGCTTTTCCGAAATAGCTGCATCTCCAATCCGAAAGCCCTTCAATCCGCATTCCTCAATTAATTTTCCGGTAAAAAAACCTTCCGGTCGTTTAAAAACGCTGCCGGCACTGGGTAAATCCATTGGTTGTTTATCCTGTCGTTTTTGTTGTAATTCCTGCATTCGCTGGCGGATATTTTCCGGTTTATCTTTTTTCAGAATAAACAGAGAGGAAAGATGAATTAAGCCCAAATCTTGAAAGACGCTATGCCGATAGGAAAAATTATGTTCTGACGCTTTCAGGTAGAAAACAGGGTTTGGAGAATTGAGCTTTTCTTGGGTAGGCAAAATAGCTCTACTGCTGTAAAGTACATCTTTGATCTCGTTTCCGTAGGCACCGGCATTCATAAAAACCGCTCCTCCTACAGAGCCCGGAATTCCACTGGCAAATTCCAATCCGCTTAATCCATTCTCACAGGCAAAATTACCTAAGTCCTTCAGGGTAACTCCACAGAAAGCAGATAAATAATGCTTACCTAAAGTGATTTTATCAAACCGTTCCGTGCTGATAACTATTCCCTTTACTCCATTATCCGATATGAGTAAATTAGAGCCCTTCCCTAAAATAAAGTAAGGAATATTATGCTCAAGGCAAAACTTTAAGAGAGTAACTAATTGTTTTTGGGTATAAGGAGTGCAAAAAACCTCAGCGGGACCCCCTATGTTAAAACTGCAATGTTCTTTTAAGGGAACTTCTATATGCACAATGCCCTCATCAATTAGTTGAGGGTATTCCTTCCGTAACAAAAGAAAAGTATCCATACTCAAATATTGGCAGGTAAAGGATTAAAAAATTTACCAATTTCAGAAATGAGATGTTGTTCGTCTTTCAATTCAATACAGCGTCCTGGTAATATTTGTTTAAAGTAAATGCCATATTTCTTTTTGGAAACACGGGAATCCATAATAAGAACTACTCCCCGGTCTGTTTTACTGCGGATTAAGCGTCCAAAACCCTGTCTTAAACGCAATAAAGCATTGGGCAACATCAGATGCATAAAGGAATCCTTATTTTCCCGTTCCAGTTTATCTATAAGTGCTTCTACCAATGGCTCGGAAGGCACTTGAAAAGGAATTTTGTATAAAATCAATAGAGAAAGTGAATCCCCTTGAATATCTACCCCTTCCCAAAAAGAAGAAGTTCCCAATAACACAGCATTTTTACTCTTCTTGAATTCATCCAGAAGGGAATTTCTGCTTACACCCTTTCCCTGAGCAAAAAATGGACGATTGAGATGAAAAAGGGTATCGCTAAGATGATTGTAAACAGCATCCAAGTCCTTATAGGAAGTGAAAAGTGCCATCGTTCCTACATTTGTAGTAGTCAATATTTGTTCCAAACAACCCAATGCCTGACTTTGGAAGAATTTATCCTTATGCTCAGGAAGAAAACTGCCAATTAACAATAAGGACTGCTTATCATAATCAAAAGGTGATTCCACAATACTCTGCCTAACATTCTTTTCCGTAACCAAACTCAAGCCCGATTGATTGAGGAAAAACTTGAAAGAACCCCTGATAGATAAAGTGGCAGAAGTGAAAATAATACAGGGGATATTTTGATAAAGCAAACGGTTAAGATGTTCTCCAACCTCCACAGGTGCATAACAAAAAGTGCTGATAGGAACATTGCGTTCTGAAATGGGATCGTTTTCAATCCATAAAGCATAATTATCCAAATCGGGATTAAGAAGTTGTAAAATTATCTCTTCCGTTTCCATATAGCGGGATAAATAACCCTTCAAATTATCTTTCAGAACATCCAAATCCTTCACTTGATTGCTGTTTAAAGTGCTGAAAACATTATCCAGGGCAGTAAGGTCTTTCAAAATATCCTTGAAAGCAAGAGATAATTCCTTCAGAAGGGTATAGATATCTTCAAAAGCATTGGGGTCTTTTATCCGCAATTTATTATAGCTTTTTGCTTCAACACAATGGTCTTCCGCTAAACTGAAAAGCTTTGTTATCACCTGCCTCTGACTGTCAATTTCCCCTGTCAGTTTGGTGCAAAGGGTTTCTATATGCGTCTTTTTGTCAGTGGTTAACATACTCTTCTGCAATACCTGCATAATTTGGGAAAGAAAGCCCCCGGAATATTTCCTGGAAGTATAAACAAGCTGATTAAATAAGCTGTTGAGGTCAACATAACTTAAAGTAAAACCCAGATTTTGGGAAGCAGCGGACATCAGATTATGCGCTTCATCAATTACCAGATATTGATATTCACCTAAAGTGGAATTATCCATTTGAGCATCTGCCAGCAGCAAGGAATGATTGGCAACTACAATAGATGCTGTCTCTATATTCTTACGCAATTTCATTACATAACAGCTATGGAACAAGGGACACTTTCTGCCTCCACAAAGATAGCGATCGGAACATATCTTATGCCATAAAACGCCAAAGCGGTTTTTATCAAAAGAAGAATTTTCGGAAACATCACCTGTATTCGTATGTTCTTTCCAAACCAGAAGATTTAGTAAACCATACGCATCGTAAGAAGTTATGCCTCTTGTTTGTTCCTGTAAAAGTTCCTGCCACCTTCTTTCGCAGATATAATTTTCCCTACCTTTAACTAATACAGCTTGGAAAGGCAAGGGCAATATTTTTTTCAATTGCGGTAAATCTTTGAAGAATAGCTGTTCCTGCAGATTTTTAGTATTGGTAGAAACAATTACTTTGCTCTTATTCCGGTTACTGAAATCAATTGCCGGAACCAGATAAGCAAAGGATTTTCCAACTCCCGTTCCTGCTTCTACCACCAAAAAATCCTGTTTGCTAAAAGCATCGGCAACCTCTTCTGCCATAGTCATTTGTCCGGAACGAAATTCAAAATTGGGAAATTTGGAGGCAAAAATTCCATCTTCAGCAAAGACCTCAGGAATGCTTTTTATGGAACCTGCAGCAATATGCTCAATAACATTGTTCAGTTCATTGACTACAGGAACCGTTTTTTTACCGGAAAGAGCTGATGAACGCTGTTGTCTCACAATCCATTTGANNAGCATATAGCCATAATGATTTAAAATATAATTGGTTAAGGCATTAAAGAGCTTTCCTGTTGCCAGGGCATCTGCATCTGCCTGATGAGCATTCATTAGTTCAATTCCGAAAAAAGAAACCAGGGTGCTTAATTTATGATCAGTTGTAAAAGGTAAATAAATACGTCCTATTTCTGCTGTATCCCAATGCATATTGTTGATTGGGAAACCCCCGTTTTCCACGATAAATTGATTGAGAAAGTTAAAATCAAAACCAATATTATGTCCCACTAAAATGCTATCGCCAATAAAATTACAAAAATCCTTCAATACCTCTTTTATAGGAGGTGCCGTTTTTAGTTCCTGAGGCGAAATATGAGTTAAATGCTCAATAAATTTGGGCACTTTCCCTTTGGGCTTAACCAAACTGACAAACTGATTAACAACTTCTTCACCCTTAAAGCGTATACCAGCTATCTGAATAATTTCATCCCATTCCGAATTTAAGCCGGTGGTTTCAATATCTATAGCTACAAATTCCAATTGCTCCAAAGGCAGGTTGTTAAAATTCTCCGTGTTTTTTACTTCGTTGTTTATACTTTCCACATTTTATCCTATTCGTTAATCCTCTTCGCGGTAAAGATTATAACGCTGCATCTTTTTAATTAAACCCTGACGCGAAAGCCCCAATTCTTTAGCTGCCTGGGTTTGATTCCACTGAAATTTTTCCAGGGATTGAGAAATCAATTTGCGTTCCAGTTCTTCAATGGCATCCTTTAAGTTTTTCTTTCCCGAAAGCATAGCGATTGTTTTGCTGTATTCAATATGACGGTAAACTTCTTCACTAAAATCACTGGGTTTAATGAAAGTATTGGGTTCAGCCAAAGTTACTGCTCTTTCAATTTCATTTTCCAGCTGACGGACATTTCCAGGCCAGTCATATTGTTCCAAAACCTTCATTGCTTCAGCTGTAAATCCCATAACATTTTTATTCATTCGTTTATTGTATTTATCCAGAAAGTGTATTGCCAAAAGAGGAATATCACCCGTTCTGTTTTTCAGCGGCGGAACATCAATTCTGATAACATTTAAACGGTAATAGAGGTCTAAACGGAATTCTCCGCTTTTAACTCTTTCCATTAAAGGCGTATTAGTAGCGCAAACAACTCGCACATCAACCTTTTCCGTTTTTGTAGCTCCAACTCTTTTAATTTCTCCTTCCTGCAAAAAACGCAGCAGTTTGGACTGTGTGGACTGGCTGATATCGGAAATTTCATCCAGAAAGAAAGTTCCACCATCAGCTATTTCAAATAAACCCTTTTTATCATAAGCAGCACCTGTAAAAGAACCCTTTACATGACCAAAAAGTTCGCTTTCCAGTAAGGTCTCGGGCAAGGCACCGCAATATTGAGCTACAAATGCCTTATTTCTTCTGTTACTGCTATAGTGTAATGCTCTGGCTATCAATTCTTTACCTGTTCCGCTGGGACCCTCTAAAAGCACTGTAGTAGGCGTATCTTTCACCTTTTCAATAATCTCAAAAATCTTCATCATCTCAGGGCTTTTACCTATTATATTGGAATAGATATTATTGGAGCTAAGCTGTTCGCGGATAACATTATGGCTTTTTTCCAGATTGGCACTGAGGATGTTTTCTATAATTACGATAATTTGATTGGAAAGAGCGGAAAGCAAATTGATAATCCTTTCGGAAAAATATTTGGAACCGCTTTTACAAAAGAGCAAAACCACTCCCATAGTATTTTTACGGATGGAAAGAGGTAGAGCTAAAATATTATTATAACTGGGAGCAAAATGCGGCTGTTTGATGTTTTCCAGCTTATTATTCTGATACACTTCATAACAAATATTCTGAAATTGGTCGTGATACTTATCTTCAGGAGAAAAATTATGATAAATTCTATATTCCCAGGAATCCGGCAAACTCGGATTGGGATGCAGTAAAAGCATTCCGCCATCGGCATTGGCAATTTCCACCAAACTGGAAAGAGATTGTTCAATCAGCACATCCAAATCGGTTATCGTATTAAGGTTTTGGGTAATTTCATAGAACTGATTCAGCAAGTTTTCTTCAAATTTTACTTCTTCCATTTGCGAAGAATATTCACGGGATATTTTTTGCATCAGGATGTCATTTTGTTCCAGTAATTTAATAGAGCCGTATCTTTCAATTATTTTGCGGTTATTTTTCAAAATTTCCATTGCCTGTTCCCATTCTTCCATATCCAAAAGCACACCGGCAAGTTCATAATTGGCTAAAGAAAGTTCATAGTTACTACCTGCTTCTACAAAATGTTTAATTGCCTCATTCAGATAATTCTTTGCGGATTCCAAATTTTTCCTTTCCAGCAAAGCACGCAGGTATAAAGAACGCCCTATTTCAAAAGGCAGATTTTGTTCAATAGCCAGTTTTTGAGCTTCCGCTAGATAATAATCGGCACTTTCAATATTGCGGGTTAGGATAAAGTAATATGCCTGTTTCAGATAACCCTCAATAATTTTATCCCGGGCAGCAATGTTTTTAAAGAAATCCAAGCTTTCAACCAGATAACGATAAGCATCCTTAAATTTATGCAGCTTAGTAAAAACACTTCCCAGATTGCCATACAATTCTGCCTTAATATAATCATCCGAAACGGCAGGAAGCAATTCCAGACCTTTAATATAAAGATCATAAGCCAGGTTCAGTTCATCCTGTTTTTCATAAACCTCGCCCAAGTTATTAAAACTGCGCAATAGACCTTCGTTAAAACCGCTTTCCTGAGAGAGTTTAATGGCTTTTTCATAGTAAGAAATGGATTCTGCCCAGTCACCTTTCTTGAAATATAAACCGCCCAAATTATTTAAAGTGGCAATCGTATTACGCTGAAAACCAAATTCATTAGCCATATCCAGCGACTTTTTTAAGGCATCTTCAGCCCTGTCATAGTCACCGTGGTCCATTAGCGTAACACCTATGTTATTATAGATATTAGTAATATTATAGGGTTCAGCCAAAAGTTTCTGTATTTTAAGTGCCTCTTCCAGGTAATAAAGTGATTTTGCCGGATCACCTTTATCATCCATCAAACCGCCTAAGTTATTATAACATACCGAAATGCCATTCAGATTAAAATATTGTTTTTCCAGTGCCAAACTTTTCAGAAAATAGGTTTCGCTCTTTTCCCAAAAACCCTGACACATATACAAAACACCCAAATTGTTATAGATAGCAGCTAAACCGCTGTGATCTTTGGCAAGAGAATAAAGCGTTTCTGCTTCGTTGAAAACCTCTTCCGCCTGTTCCCATTCATTTATGTAATAGTGTATTTTCCCGCGTATTTTTTTGGCTTCGGCTTGAACGCTGTGTCGTTGTTGCTGATTAGTTATGCTGTTTGAAGAATGGCTGGCAATATCCAATGTGTTGAATGCTTCATTAAATGCTTCACTTTCCGTTTGAATATCAGCTTTTAACAGGAGAATTTTTACTTTCCAATAGGGGTCTATCGTAGCCGGAGAATACTGTTTGATAATTTCCAAAGCAAAAGCGGAAGAATTTACGGCATAGAGATCACTGGCAAGTTTATAAACGATTTGCTCTGCAGGAATATTGTTTTCCGTAGAAATATGCAATGCCTGACGAAAATGATCTATCGCTTTGTCTTTCTGATTTAGCACTGAATATGCTTCAGCAATTCTTTGCGTGCTGGCTAATTTGTCCGCGGGACTTTTAGTATGCGCCAAAACATATTCTTCCAGTTTTAACACACTTGCGGAATCGTTGATCTGAGATAGCTCGGAAATTACTTTACCAAAGAGAGCGGAATTGTATTTTTTATTTAACATCTGCAGAGAAACCAAAATCTGGGGATGCTTTTTCTCCTTTTGCAGATATTCCATCAGCTGATTCAATAAAGTGCCTTTGAACTCCTTCAAATTGTTATTCAGCCATTCCGAAAATGCCTTCTTCTTCTGAATGGACAATCCCTTTTCCGGTTTGGAAATCAAATTCAAATTATATAAAGTAACCAAATCCGTCTTTATATTTTTGGGATTGCCCAACGCTTTAGCTAAGGCACTGGCATCAAATCCATCCAATACATACATCGCAGTTAGAATTTCTTTCTGTGAGGAACTAAGGGTTTCCAGCGTTTCATAATAAATCTGTTCAGCATCAAAGGTCTTTTCCAGATAAGGTCCCAAATTAAACTTCCCCTTTGGCTTTTGGCTCTTCATCTCCTTCAAGACCTTTTCTATGATCATCAGGTTGCCGGAAGTTATTTTCTGAAATATTTCGCTTTCACTGCTACCTGTAAAATCCGTCTCTGGAAAGGTTAATTGTAAAAGCCGCTGACATTCCTCCACTCCTAATGTGGGTATGTTGTCCAATTCCGCAAAAGGAAATAAACGCGTTTGCGTAAAAACTACTATCTGAATTCCCGTATCTGGTAAATATTGAACCAGATATTGTAAATAATCACGGGTATAATTATCTAAAATATCACAATCATCAATCACCAGCAGAAATGGCTGAAACAGTTCCATCGCGTTTAAACGCTCCGTAATATAAAAGAAAAAATCGTATTTATTTACGGAACCTATATTTTCACGAAATTCCCGATAATAACCATACAGGTCTTCTTCCGTTACCTCTGTAATCACCTGCATAAGCTCTGAAAAATGATTTAACATAAGGGGATGAGGGGAAAAATATATCCGCTTCGCATATATATCTTCCACACTTTCCATTAAGGGCTGAACAAAATGACTTTTACCAGAACCCGATTTGCCTACTATTTCAATTAGATGACTCTTTGCACTGTCACTTAAGTAACCCATTGCCTTGGAAAGCGCTATCTTGTTTGTTATATATGCATCCAGCTGTTGGGTTATGTTCTCTGCCATTTTTTTTCACCCCTCTTGGAATTTTGTTTACAGTGCACCTGTAAATAGTGTTTACAACCTGTCAAGTAAAAAAATAGGAGATTCTTCAGATTAATCTGTTTATCGGATTTCTCTGATATTATTGAAGTTATAAATTATGGTGCTTTCATATTGTGAATGCAGCTATTTTATCCGAAGTTGCCTATATTCCTGCCTTCATAAGTTGAGTCCCAAATGTTGGTGTAAATTACAACTCGTTGTTTCCCAGGTTATTTGAGGGCATCTCTTATCCCTCGTTACTCACAATCTATGTATTGCCAAGCGATCAATTGCATTCTTTTCATCTTATAAATCCAAGTTAAGTTCTTTTTCAAAACAAGCTACCTTGCTGAGATGGGCTCCAGCCCGTCGCGAGTTGCGCCAAATGATATAGCCCTTTTCTGGATTTCTCTGATTCTTCCCATTGGCTATTAAAGAAAGATAAAGTTTCACGCTTATCCAGTCCTCTGGAAAGCTATGCAGGATTGCAAAAAACAGTTGCAGGCAACTCTTTTCATCCGGGAAGATCCTGATACATTTCTCTCTGAGCTTGAGCTCTTCATTTAGGCACTACAGTGAGTTGGTGCATTTGATTCTACTCCAATGTGCTACAGGGAAATCAAGATAGACAGATATATCATTGTAAGTACTATCAAGCAAATCCAATGGATTGACTACTACAACCAAAGAAAGCCCGGATTTCAATCCAGGTTTTTCGTAATATATGCGTGTTTTCTATTTTGTGCTTCTTATCATTCCTACATGGGCTATCACTTTAAAAAACAAGCGGTCTGCATAGTCAACAATTTCGGCAAGCTCCAAATAGGATTCATTTACCGTGCAAATCAAAGTATCAAAATTACAGATAAAATCAGGATAATCACCAACAAATACCTCATAATAACTTGGTACGATCGGATTACCCAGAACATCCTGAGTTACATCATCCCAATTCAAAATTACCAGTCCATTTTCTATTGAGATACTGAGATTTGCAGGAGCCATGGGTTTGGCTGAAGAGGTGGTCATCGCTGTAATAGCCTGGGGGAATTGGGTAACCCAGCCCACCTCATCAGTTGCTATAAGTATGAAATAGTAGCGAGTGGTAGGATTTAACCCAGATACTACTGTAGAAACCAATCCAGAACCAGCTATCTCCAGATTTGGATCATTATTCCAATCCCAACAGGGATCAGCGATACTGACCTCCGGAGAAGTGGAATAGTGGATACGATAACCAAGGAAGTTTAAATCTGCAGATGCTGTCCAGGTAAGCTGTACGCTTGTATCTGTGATCTCCTGGGCAAAGAAGTTTGCTATTTCGGCAGGAGCTACAGTGTCAATTCTGAAAATCCAGTCATCATCAATCCCCTGTAATTGCGAGATTCCACTATATCCTGTCACGCCATTGGGATCAGATGCCCTGAATTCAAATTTATAAATTCCATCAGAGCTCAGCAGCAGGTCGACCTCAATTGGGACTAATACACTGCGAGACATTCTGCCTTGTTGCAGAGGGATGTTTTGCCAATTCTCTTCAGGATCGTAAACACCATTCTGATTCTGATCGTAGCGATACTGGACACTGCTCATGTCCAATGCTAGGGAATCAAGTATAGTAGCTCCTATAGTAACAGCATAGTTATTTGACCAAAGTGGTAAAGGCTGGTTACCTGGAATAGGTAAGCTGAAGAAAGGCGGATTAGTATCTATCATCACAAACCAATCATCTTCAATGCCATTGGTTGCATTCAATCCACTATAGCCAAGGTTTCCAAGCGAATCTTCTGCCTTGAATTCAAAGGCATATACACCATCTTCGGGAAAAACAATCATTGCGTTGATTGGCAAGCTATTCCTACCTGCACCTGATCTCAGGTTCAGAGGAGTCCATTCTTCTTCCGGGTCATAACTACCATTACGATTCAGATCGATTCTATACATTACAGAGCTTGGATCTATATCGTTATGATCATATATTGTAGCGCCAATTTGCACGTTCAACAGGGTCGCCCAAACCGGATTGGGTTGGTTAGCCGGAATAGGATCAATGAAGATTGGGGCAGTGGTATCCATGCGTACCACCCAGTCATCCTGTATACCTTCCTGGCTATTTAAACCACTATAGGAAACATTGCCCAATATATCGGTTGCTTTGAATTCAAAGGAGCACACCCCATCAACTGCAAATTCCACCTGAACTTCCACCATTAGGAGGTTACGATTCATGTTTCTGGATGGAGTTAAGCTTTGCCAGGCTTCCTCAGGATCATAACTGCCGTTGCCGTTGCTGTCAAAGCGGTATTCTATGCTCTGGATCAGGTTCATGTCTTCAATTGTGCAGCCAATCTGCACTGACTGGGTTTGTAGCCAATCCGGTTCTGGCTGATTGATGGGAAGAGACGAACTAAAAACCGGAGCCAGGGTGTCTATTCTCAGTACCCAGTCATCGGAAATGCCTTCCTGCAAGCTTTGCCCGCTATAAGCCGTATTACCATATTGATCAATGGCTTTGAACTCAAAAGCTAATATGCCATCCGCATCATAAACCACTTCCAGGAGAATATTAAGTGCATCTCCGCCATTGCTTATGGCAGATAGGGGAACCGCTATCCAGGGCTCAGATGAGTCGTATAAGCCATTGCCANNATAAGCCATTGCCATTGGCATCAATACGATAAAATAGGTTATCAGGATTTATCGTGCTGTAATCGCTAACGCTACACCCGATATTAACGCTGCGGGTGTTTAGCCAAAGTGGTTCCGGCTGCAAATCAGGAATGGGGTTACTGAATACAGGAGCAGCCCCATCGATATGCACAAACACAGGTTCAGACAGCGCCGAGGCGTTGTTGCTCTGATCAACTGCCCGGATGGCAATCCAGAAATCCCCAGTAGCCAAGCCAGTGATTGTGGTTGTAGTATTTCCAACATTATAAAGAGCTGGGTCTTGCCCAACTGACCAAAGCTGATCTGTAGTGCTGACTTGATCGTCAGTCGAGATATAAAGCTCATATTTACCGAAATATAGATCATAGCTGGCTTGCCATGATAGGCTGGCGGAATTAGATGTCTGGGAAGTTAACGCCAGTCCATTGACGGCTGACGGAGCCTGCGTATCCCGCACGATGCCAAAGATACTAAAGTCGTCCACTATCCAGTAGTTATCCTGCCCCGTATTGGCACTGCTATTGNNCGGCATCCAGATTGGGGATGTTGTAGGTCTTTACTCCGCTTGTGGCGGCATTGAAAGTTTCAACAACGGTGTAGGTTACATTGTTCAGAGTATAGGCAAAGGTGCCACTGCCAGTCCCATAGGGCAAAAAACCGGTATCAAAGGATACCACGATATCTTTGTAGTTACTTAGATTGTAAGTTGGCGAGAACAAGCGTTCATTGGCTGTTCTGCCCGTATTGGCCATTGTCTTCATGGCATAATCTTCAGATTCTATCAGCACTGGCTGCCAAGGAAAATCCGTTGTTCCGCTATGCTGAGTAGTCCAATTGGCTGGTAGGGCACCTGCTTGATTGAAATCCTCTGTCAGCCCCCAAGTCTCATACACAGTAACTTTTAGAGTTTGTTCAGCATATCCATGAGAGTTTGTTGCTCTAATAGTAATATACTCTGTTCCGAACCAGTCAGCAGTTGGCTGAACTCGCAACAAAGAAGATGATAACCACTCTAATTCTATATGCTGGTTGTTGAAGTAAGTGAAGACTGTGCTTCCGGGAGAAGAGAAATAATCAGCTAGTTCAATATCCTGAGCGAGTCCATTCATGTTGAAGTTCATTGGATTAATTGTCTGGGTTACGGATGGCGCTGCAATTACAGTAGTATTGAATAGTATCTTTGGAGGATGTATAATCTGATTCTTAAAATAACCGCTTGTATAAATATCTGTCAAGCCGTCGTTATTGAAATCACCTACTTCTAATTTTTGTTTACATCCAATTCCTCCCGTTGTTTGGAGTATTTGTGTAAATGAACCCCCGCTGTTCTCGTAGACTACTAAGATATATGATATTCCGTCTCCACCGCTATATGCTAGATCTAAGTCTCCATCTTGATCAAAATCACACCATTCTGCTGAAGCACTCCATAATAAAAGAAGATTTATCCCTGAATCCACAAAAACATTGTTATCGTTCCTATAAATTTTTGTATAGCGTGGTGGCTGACCGTCTAAACTAGATCCGGATATGAATAGATCGAGATCATTATCATTATCATAATCCCCCCATTTAACGCATGCTCCTTCTACATTAACAATAGATGCTCCGATGTTTACAAATGACCCATTGTCGTTTCTGTAGATAGCAGATGTGGGCCCATAACCAGCTTTTACTAGGTCTAAATCTCCATCATTATCAAAATCGCCCCAGTCACTGGTTCCATGCCATCCATCGAATAGACTGCCAATATTCGTGAAGCTGCCTCCATCGTTACGATAGATAGCAGAAGAAAAAGCTCCAAAGACAATAATATCCAGATCACCGTCGTTATCATAATCTGCCCAGTCGCTGAAATTATGAAAGGGTTGTATAAATGAATGAGTCGTGGGCACAAAACTCCCGTTGTTGTTAATATAAATCTTAACAAATCCATTTCCATATGTGGATTGGGTGGTGCCGTAATTGCCTGATAATAACAAATCCAAATCCCCATCATTATCAAAATCGCCCCAATGACAAGCGCCATCAACTAATGGTTCAAGATTCGCCTGGATGTCTGTGAACACTCCATTATCATTCCTATACACCCTCGTTTCTCTTTGTAGTGTTGAGCTTAACAATTGACCAATCACTACAAAATCATCATCTCCATCATTATCGTAATCACCTACATCCATTTGAGCATCCATGTCCATGAAAGTCATTTCAGTCTCTGCGAATGTTATATGTGAGAAGAGATTGCTGCTCAAAGTCAATAACGCTAAAAATAGTAAAGACATCAGGGTCACTCTACAGCTAAGCTTTGTCTTCATTTATATCCTCCTTTTCTTTGTTTGGGTTGCTGTTGCCTTATTATTTCCAGAATATCACATCCCCGCGTATGGATGTTATTCATCCTAGGACCGGGCCTGATATTCTTGGAGTATATTAGCTCTTGTAGTTCACCTATTTTGTAATAGAAAATGTGTATGCTTTCGTACAAAGGTTCATNNTTTAGATTGGTTTTCTTTTTTCCGAAAGCCTTTTTTAAATCAACGTAATCATTAATCAACTTATTGTAGCTCTCTGTCTTGAGTTTCAGAGAAACTCGCCTTATATCTTCCCTTGTTTTCTTCTTGGGCTTGGATTTGAAGAAATCTTTCAATATAGCTACATTGCGCCTAATCTGGTTTGTCAGAGGAAGCTTAAAGTCCTTTGGTGGTGTGGATTTTGCCTTTAGGTCAAATACGGTTTTAGAGCTCGTAAAAACCAGTCCAATTAACTGAATAATAGTGGTAGTATCCATCATAGCTTCCCTCCTTTTTTCTTAAGGTTAGTAAAAGTTCCATCCCCGTTGTTTCCGAACACTCCTGGGGAGACCCATTTATCAAGATATCATGAAAACCCTCATTATTGTAATCACCAAAGTCAACCGCAGAACCATTAGGCGGGCTAATGGGCGTTTTGGTTAACAGATCATTACCATCATTTCTGGATAGATAGGTCAATCTCATCAAATCCAAGTTACCATCGTTGTCAAAATCGCCCCAAGCTACAGGACCACTACCCTGTATGTTTGCATTAATATTTACATAAGTTACTGAGTAGAGAATGTCTATAAGTAACAGAAATAGCAGGCCAATACCTACGGTTAGCCATAGCTGACTTTTCATCTTACACTCCTTATTGCTATCATCAATTTCTCCCCTTTATTGAATATTTTACCGGGCCTCATTTTAGCAATTCAATCTTTAGACAAAACCATTATGCGGAAAGGAGAAAAACCTGTCAATTCATTTTATCAATATAGATCAATCCAATCTTTAAACTTGTTATACTATCTTGGTTTCCTAACCACTTTTACCTTTGTGAATACATCATATCCGTTAGCTTGTGAAAAATTGTAGATATTATCTGTTGCCTTAAGTATTGAATCAAGCGCCTTACAGCCCTCGTCAAAATTCAAATTGGCTTTGAAACCGTGAACAATTCCGTGTCTGTACTTATACATTTGCTTGAACGAGTTCCAATCTTTGATAACACTTTGCAATTCAAGGTCAGTTGGGTTATCAGGGTTTACCAATTTAGGATTCTTGGCAATTAGCAGATTCCATACACTTTTGTAATCACCGAGACCAGAGCAACATCTCAGATATCTCTTGTCCTTCCTAACGACCGTATTGGGTTCCTGACTTAGCGAAAGAATAATCCGTCTTATAGTCCATTCGAAATCTGCTGCAGCCAAAATGATGGCTATACAGATATCTTGTTCATTTTTAAACTTCAGAATCATAGATCTTCTATCCTGATAATTGTCTCGAACGTAGAACATAATAATCTCCTTTATTTCTCTTATTTATGTTACTTATGTCTATAAATATGTGTTGAGTCCCAAATGTTGGTGTAAATTCCAACTCGTTGTTTATCAGGTTCTTTGAGGGCATCTGTAATCCCTCGTTATTCACAATCTATGTATGGCCAAGCGACCATTTGCATTCTTTTCATCTTCTTAATTCCAGTCAAGTTCTTTTTCAAAACAAGCTACCTTGCTGCNNTTGCTGCGTTGCCTCAAATGGGATCGGCTTTTTTAGGTTTTCTCTGATTCTTTCTATTGGCTCCGAAAGATAAAGTTTCCCGCTTATCCAATTCTCTGAATAGCCTTGCAGGATCGCACCAAACAAAAGCAGGCAACTCTTTTCATCCGGGAATATCCTGATACATTTCTCTCTGTGTCTAAGCTTCTCATTCAAGTGTTCCAGTGAGTTGGTGCATTTGATTCTACTTCAATGTGCTACTTCCGCTCTTTCATCTTTCTTTCTCTTCGGTTGAGCTATGATCTTCTCCTTGTCCTTTAGTTTTGTTAAAATCATCAAAACAAAGTGTGGGATTTGGCTCAACATTTTCTTCATCAAGCGTTACCTTATTTACACCAACCTTTGAGACACTACCTGTATAATTCTTTGTAATATTGCCTTATTCATTGGTAATAAAATAATTAGCCATATTTTCTGTCGTTATTGGGTTAGAATGCATAATTGCTTGTTACATAGACGATTAAGTAACGACTCCGTAACACTTCCGTAACACTTCCCTTGTCTCGTTAGGGAAT
>MTKX01007029.1_pt2 | contig 28880 bp, 21 predicted proteins | sample 1042771 | NCBI WGS metagenome assembly MTKX01 (sample SAMN06212183, study PRJNA360534) | anaerobic digester metagenome | biome: Wastewater treatment plant; material: sludge; isolation source: anaerobic digester fed with sludge from wastewater treatment plant | place: Denmark: WWTP Randers ...
TATGCTTTTCAAGAAAATGGATTTTGAGGGGTAATTTTCTCAATCAAAAGAAAATTCATTTGCATCAAGAATCAGGCAAAAATGAAAATATAATGCAAAACTTCGCCGTCTTATCAAAAGAACGGCGTTTTTTGTCTTTATAGGCGAGCCAGAACAAGGTATAATCGGAAGGCTAGTGTGTTATGCACTAATAATTTGTTTACAAAATTTAATATAGGAGTGTGAGTAAATATGGCTATGGTTCAGAAGAAGAATGTAGAAGATTTGAATGTTGCTGGAAAGAAAGTCATCGTACGCGTTGACTTCAATGTACCTCTAGATAAGACAACAAACGAAATCACAGATGACAAGAGAATTAAGGGTGCTCTGCCTACAATTAAGTACTTAGTAGAGAATAACGCTAAAGTTATTCTTGTTTCCCACCTTGGTCGTCCTAAGAATGGTCCTGAGGCTAAGTTCTCAATGAAGCCAGCTGCTGACAGATTAGCAGAGTTGATTGGCAAGCCAGTAGTTCTTGCTAGCGATGTAATTGGCGAAGATGCTAAGTCTAAGGCTGCTGCTCTTAAGGAAGGCGAGATTCTTATGCTTGAGAATGTTCGTTTCCATAAGGAAGAGACAAAGAACGATCCTAAGTTTGCTGCTGAATTAGCTTCAATGGCTGACCTATACGTTAATGATGCTTTTGGAACAGCTCACCGTGCACATGCTTCAACAGCAGGACTTGCAAACTTCCTTCCATCTGCTTCAGGTTACCTAATTCAGAAGGAATTGGATTTCATCGGTGGAGCTCTAGCTAATCCAAAGAGACCATTCGTTGCTATTCTTGGTGGTTCTAAGGTATCCGATAAGATTGGCGTAATCAGCAACCTAATCGACAAGGCAGATACAATCATCATTGGTGGTGGTATGGCTTATACATTTGCTGCTGCTAAGGGTGCTTCAATTGGAACATCACTTTGCGAGCCAGACAAGTTTGATTTGGCTAATGAGCTAGTTGCTAAGGCAGAGGCTAAGGGCGTTAAGCTTCTTCTCCCTGTAGATACAGTATGTGCAGACGCATTTGCTGAGGATGCTAATTCTCAGGTTGTTGAGTCTGGTAAGATTCCTGACGGTTGGATGGGACTTGACATCGGACCAAAGTCTATCGAATTGTTCTCTGCTGAGATTGCTAATGCTAAGACAATTATTTGGAATGGTCCTGCAGGCGTATTCGAGTTTGATAAGTTTGCAACAGGTACTCGTGCACTTGCTAAGGCTATTGCTGATTCTGACGCTATTTCAATCATTGGTGGTGGAGATTCTGCTGCTGCTATTGAGAAGCTTGGATTTGCTGAGAAGGTTTCACACATTTCAACAGGTGGAGGAGCTTCTCTTGAGTTCATCGAGGGTAAGGTTCTTCCAGGTATTGATTGTCTTCAGGATAAGGAAATCGGCCGCACATTTGCAGCTGGTAACTGGAAGATGAATTGTGGTTGCCCAGACGATGCAGCTAAGCTAATCAATGAGCTTAAGCCACTTGTTAAGGATGCTACATCAACAATTGCTTTGGGTGTTCCATTCCTAGCTATCCCAGCTGCTCTTGAGGCTGCTGCTTATTCAAACATTAAGATTGCTGCTCAGAACTGCCACTTCGAAGAGAAGGGTGCATTCACAGGTGAGATTTCTCCACTATGGCTCGCAAAGATGGGCGTAACATACGTTATCATCGGACATTCCGAGCGTCGTGAGTATTTTGCTGAGACAGATGAGACAGTGAATAAGAAGGCAAAGGCTGCTCTATCCTATGGATTAAAGCCAATCATTTGCTGTGGTGAGTCACTTGCTCAGCGTGAGGCAAATGAGACATTCGATTGGATTAAGGGCCAGATTATTGGAGCTTTCAAGGATATTCCTGCTGAGAAGCTTTGCCAGATTACAATCGCTTATGAGCCAATCTGGGCTATTGGAACAGGTAAGACAGCTTCAGATGAGCAAGCTCAGGAAGTTTGTGCTTTCATCCGTGGCGTAATCGCTGAGCTTTATTGCGACAAGTGTGCTGCTGCTATGACAATCCAGTATGGCGGATCTGTTAATGCAAAGACAGCTGCTGGTTTGTTCTCACAGAAGGACATCAACGGTGGTCTAGTAGGCGGTGCTTCACTTAAGGCTGAGGATTTCTCAATCATCGCTCTTGCTTGATTGACTGACTGATTAATTAACTTTGCAAATGAATACGGCGTAGTGGTATATACTACGCCGTGTTTTTTGCTTTCTCCTAATGACTTCATCGGACTACTTATGTAGAATTGAGATGTAGCTGGTTTTGATAGTCAATATGCGAAAAGGCAACCAAATAGCGCATTTATTTACTATTAAGGTCGTCCGTGTTAGAATCGATAGGTTAAATTGGTATATAAAAGGAGCATTCGATGGAAATATCAGATGAATTGATAGAGTATCTTCAAGGCCTAGGCCGAATTCGTTTGAGTGAAGAAGAGAAGGTTAGCACCAAGAAAAATCTTGGCGACATACTAGGATATATTGATAAGCTTAACGAGCTTGATACTACTGGCGTTGAGGCCATGAGTCATGCCTGTGAGAGAACGAATGTGTATAGAGAAGACGAAGTTACAAACGGTGACATGCGTAACGAGATATTAAGCAATAGTCCACATAGCAAGGACGGAGCTTTTGTAGTACCAAAGACGGTTGAGTAAGATTTACTTTTGACGAGAATATTAGTTTGGAGCAAGATATGGAAACAAAAGAGATATTGTCACTTTCTGCCTTAGAAATAGGTGAGTGCATTAAGGCTAAGAAGCTTACTTCTGTTGATGCAACGAAGGCGGTAATAGAGTCGATTAAGGAACAAAATGGCAAATACAATTTTGTCATCACTATTCTTGAAGATATTGCTCTGGAGCAAGCAGCTAAGGCTGACGAATTAATCAATGCTGGTAAACTTAATGGTCCTTTAGCTGGAGTGCCCATAGCAATCAAGGACAATATTTGTACGAAGGGAACCCTCACTACTTGTGGGTCTAAGATTCTAGAGAATTTTGTTCCTCCTTATGATGCAACTGTAGTAAGTAAGCTTAAGGAAGCTGGAATGATTATTGTTGCAAAGGCAAATATGGACGAATTCGCTATGGGATCTACTACGGAGACAAGCTTTTTCGGACCTACATATAATCCTTGGGGCGAAAATAGAGTACCAGGTGGTTCTTCGGGAGGAAGTGCGGCGATAGTTGCTGCAGATGCTTGCCCTATAACTCTTGGTTCTGATACTGGCGGATCGATTAGACAACCTGCATCATTTTGTGGAGTTAGCGGTCTCAAGCCAACATATGGCTCAGTATCAAGATATGGACTTGTTGCTTTTGCTTCTTCATTGGATCAAATTGGACCAATGGGAAAGAGCGTTTTGGATGTAGCAAGTGTATATAACGTAATTAGCGGCGAGGATTCGAAGGATCAAACATCTTCTCCTGATGCAATCAAAATCGATATTGAGGCTCTTAAGAATTATAATGTTGAGGGACTAAAGATCGGCTTGCCTAAGGAGTATTTTGGACAAGGCATTGATGAGGACGTAAAGAATAGCGTTCTTGAGGCAGTTGAATTATTCAAGTCGAAGGGCGCCATTGTTGAAGAATTCGAGATGCCAATTGTTGATTATGCGATTCCAACATATTACATAATTGCTTGCGCAGAAGCGTGCTCGAATCTATCAAGGTATGATGGCGTTAAATATGGTTATTCTTCGAAGGAAGCTCAAGACTTGGTCGACTTATATATCAAGAGTCGTAGCGAAGGCTTCGGAATGGAAGTTAAGAGAAGAATCATGCTTGGTAACTTCGTTCTTTCTTCAGGATACTATGATGCTTATTATAAGAAGGCGCTTCAAGCAAAGGCTTTGATTAAGCAAGCATTCGATAAGGCTTTTGCTAAGTACGACGTAGTTATTGGACCAGTTGCTCCTACTACAAGCCTCAAGCTTGGCGAGAGCCTATCTGATCCTCTAAAGATGTATCTTGGAGATATTTGCACGGTACTAATTAACATTATTGGTATCCCAGCAGTATCCATTCCATGTGGCTTTGATAAGCAAGGACTTCCAATCGGAATGCAATTGATGGGCAAGCATTATTCGGAGCAAACACTTTGTTCTGTAGCATCTGCTTTCCAGAATGAGACCGATTATCATATTAGAAAAGCTCAAGCTAAGTAAGTGAGGACGAGAAATGTCAGCTTTTGAAACAGTAATGGGATTAGAGGTTCATGTCGAGCTTTCGACAAAATCGAAGATTTTTTGCGGTTGTTCAACAAAGTTCGGAGGTGAACCGAACACGCATGTTTGCGAGATTTGTTCTGGCATGCCAGGAACACTTCCTACTATTAATAAGAAGGTAGTAGAGTACGCGATTAAGGCTGGTGTTGCAACCAACTGTGAGATTACGAGAAAGAACAAGTTTGATAGAAAGAACTATTTTTATCCAGATCTTCCTAAAGCGTACCAAGTCTCACAGCTATACTTGCCTATTTGCCGCAATGGCCACGTTGATATTGTAGTTGGCGGCAAGACAAAGAGCATAGGTATTCATGAGATTCACATGGAAGAGGATGCTGGTAAGCTCATTCACGATTCTTCAACTGATACGACCATGGTTGATTACAATCGCTGTGGCGTGCCACTAATCGAGATTGTGTCTGAACCTGATTTTCGAAGTGCAGAAGAAGTTATTGCCTACCTCGAAAAGCTTCGCGACACTCTTCAATATCTCGGCGTTTCCGATTGCAAAATGCAAGAAGGATCAATGCGCGCGGACATAAACCTTTCAGTGCGTCCGGTCGGACAAGAGGAGTATGGCACAAGAACTGAGATGAAAAACATGGCTTCCTTGAAAGCAATCGCGCGTGCTATCGCTTACGAAGCCGACAGACAAATCGACGTAATTGAAGCAGGCGGCAAGGTTACTCAAGAGACAAGAAGATGGGATGACGTAAAGGAATATTCTTACGCCATGAGAAGCAAGGAGAATGCTCAAGATTACAAGTACTTCCCAGAGCCAGACCTCATGCCCATGGAGATTTCTGACGATTTCATTAAGAGAATCAAAGCCGAGATGCCTGAGCTTGCAGACGCCAAGAAGGCTCGCTACGTGAGCGAATTGGGTCTTCCTGAGTATGACGCCGGTATTATTACAGGCTCGACTTGCCTGGTTAAGATTTTCGAGAGAGCAAATGAGGTCTGCAAGTCCCCTAAAGACGCATCAAATTGGATACTTACAAATCTCCTAAAGCTTTGCAATGACAAGCACGTATCTATTGAAGAGGTTGACTTCAACGCAACTTCTTTGGGAACAATAATTAACCTTGTTAATAGCTCGAAAATCAACCGCTCAACTGGAATCCAGCTGCTCGCAAAGGTCTTTGATGAGAATATCGACCCAGAGAAATATGTTGATGAGCACGGTTTAGCGCAAGTATCAGATGCTGGAGCAATCGAGCCAACAATTAAGGAGATTCTTGCAAGTAACCCTAAGGCGGTTGAGGAATATTTGGCAGGTAATATTAAGAATATCAACGCTTTGATTGGACAGTCGATGAAGGCTTTGCATGGCAAGGCTGATCCTCAAACAGTAAGAAACTTGCTAGCAAAGCTTCTGGACGAGATGAAGTAATATTTTTTCGAGAGTTTTTCGAGCAAAGATATAGTATATTAGTATTATGATTCGATTGTTAATCATGATTATCGCGCATTACTGGCGCAGGCGTAGTTTACGCCATGGAAAGGAAAGGAAATTTTGTGCCTAACGAAGTTGGCAAAGGGATATTTGATTTAATTATTGTTTTGTTCTTTATTTTGGTTAATGCTTTTTTCTCTGGAACGGAGATGGCAGTCATAACTTTGAATGATGCTAAAATTCGTAAAATGTCGGAGGAAGGCAATAGAAAAGCCAAACGAGTTCTTAAGTTTATTGACAATCCAGGAACATTCTTGGCAACAATTCAGGTGGGGGTAACCTTCGCAGGATTCTTGTCATCAGCTTTTGCAGCTAGCAACTTCTCAAGAAAAGCAGCCTTGTTATTTGATCCAAAGAGTGAGTATGCTTGGGTGGAGACAGTTTGTACTATTGTAATAACTCTTATTCTTTCATATTTTTCACTTGTATTGGGCGAGCTTGCCCCTAAGAGAATCGCACAGAAGTACCCTGAAAAATGGTCCTTCGTAGCTGCGTCCGTTGTTCGCGGTTTTGGCGTTATAACTAAGCCTTTCGTAAAATTCCTTACATTTTCTACGAATGCAGTTTTGTATTTGTTTGGTATCGACCCTAAGGAGAAGGACAAGGAAGTTACTGAAGAAGAAATTCGTATGATGGTCGATGTTGGTTCTGAGACAGGTGGAATAGAGAACTCTGAGAAGGAAATGATTCAGAATATTTTTGAGTTTAACGACAAAGAAGTATCTGAGATTATGACCCACCGCAAGAAAATCATTGGACTGCCTTTGGATTCAAACTATGAGACTGTTATGGCTGTCGTAAGAAGCGAGAAGTTCACGAGAATTCCCGTTTATCGCGACAACATCGACGATATCGTGGGAATATTGCATATCAAGGATTTGATTGGTCTTGAGGCTCCGAAGATGACAAGTGATTTTTCTCTTTCGAAAATCATAAGAGAACCTTTGGTTGTTCATGAAACCCGCAAAATCTCGTCCTTATTCTCCGAGATGAAGACTTGTGGTATGCAAATGGCTGTCATTGTTGACGAATATGGCGGAACAATGGGCATATGTACTATCGAAGACATGCTTGAAGAAATTGTTGGCAACATCACCGACGAGTTCGACGACGAAGAGCAGGAATTCATCCGCCTTTCAAATGGCGACTACGTTGTTGCTGGTGACATGACATTGAGCGACCTCGAGAATGTCCTTGGCATTGAGCTTACTGACGAAGAGTACGACACTATTGCCGGCCTAGTCATACAATTGCTCGACAGAGTCCCCGAGGAAGGCGAGAAACCAACCGTTACTTATAAGAATCTATCCATCAAGGTCTTGCATGTTCAAGAAAGATGGATATCCAAGGTAATGATTCACCCAAATCCAATAGTCGAAAAGACTGATAAAGATGACGAAGAAAAAGATAAGGAAGATTAATGCGTTACGATGCAATTCTATATGACCTTGATGGTACGCTAGTAGACTCGGTCCCCTTAATTGTTAAATGTATGAAGCAAGCCTATATTAATGTCTTAGGGAATTGTCCTCGAAGCGAGGCGGACCTTATGTCTTATATTGGCAAGCCTTTGTTAGCGTGTTTTGGTATGCATAGTGCCGAATTGACGAATAAACTTGGACAAGAATATCTTAAAATAAATTGCAAGCTTCTTGAGCAGAATGTTGTGCCACCTTTTGAGGGCGTAGTTGAAGGCTTGGACGGGTTAAGAAAACTTGGAGCTATGCAGGGTCTGGTTACTTCAAAGCGTTACTCATCTGCGATTATTACGATTGAACATCTCGAGCTTGGTAAATTTTTCGAGCATATGATATTCAGCGAAGACTCAAGCAAGCATAAACCGAATCCCGAGCCGTTATTTTTGGCTGCTTCAAAGTTTGGAATTACTGATATGAGCAGAATCCTTTATGTAGGTGATGCTTTGCCAGATATCGAGTGTGCGAAGGGTGCTGGCTGTGATTTTGCTTTTGTTGAATGGTCACAGATGCCTCGCGAAGAAATTATGAGACTGAATCCGACTTATTGTCTCAAGTCTTTTTCGATGCTTTCTTGCATTATGAGCGAACGCGAATTATAATGATTACGTTTTGTTAAAAAGTGTAAAGGTAGGTTTCCTTCATGGCAAACTCTAATAAGAAGAAAAAGAACTCCACCATTGATTGGGCGAGCGTAATAATGAAATCAATTATAGTAGCAATAGTAGTTATTGTTGCTCTATTCTTCATATACATGTCGGGATTACTACCGAAGTGTGTTGAGGGCATAAAGATTACGAAGAAAGATGCTAATGGCAAGGTTGTTACAATTGATAGCCTTCCTGTAGTTGAAGTTAACTACTACTATTCACAGCTACTAACAACATATCGTATGTATGGATATCTTGACGGAATCGATTTGGATAGTCCTGTAAATTCAGCTTCTTCGACAGCTACATATCGTGAGATGTTTTACAATAATGCTGCTGCTTCAGTCTTGAGTACTGCAATGATAGATGATATTGCTGAGCAGAATGGATTCTTGGAAATGTCTGGAATCGATAGATATACTGATATTGCAGTTGAAGGTGTTCGCACAACAGCTTCTGATTATGGATTTACTTCAGTAGAAGGATATCTTTCACAGATGTATGGAACAGGATTCTCTGTTAATTCACTAAGAAACTGTGTAAGAAGAGATTCCCTGTCTCAGGAGTATCAGAACTATCTTGGACAGTTTGAGTTAGTTCCTACTCAAGAAGACATCGATAACGAGATATCTAATAATGTTACTTTATATAATACTGTAGACTATAACTACTATTATTTCCCAGCTACAGTAAATTCTCCTGACGTATCTGATTCTTTAGAGCTTGCGCAAGCTGAAGAGGGAGCAAACGTTGATGAAGAGCTTTACGCTGAGGTTTTAGAAGAGGCAAACTATATTGCCGATAATGCTACNNTACTCTTATGATGAGATTACTCAGTATCATGGAGAGGATTCTGAGGAGTTGGATTTCTTGTTCTCAGATGGCGAGGCTGGTGACACTATCGTTATTGAGGCAACAGCTGGTGTATATGTTTACTTATTGAATGATCGTTATCAGGACGAGACACCTAATGTAGCTTATAGAACACTTACTTTGACTAACGAAGCCGCTCTTGAAGAGGACGCTACAGCTGAAGAAATCCAAGCTGGCATGGATGCCCTTCGTGCTGAAGCTCAGGGCCTTGTTGCTAATGTTACTGATGCTGCTGGATTCTGTGCAGTAGTTAAGGATAATTCCGATGTTGCTAGTGAGATATTAACTGGTGGATACTTGTCAAATCAGATTTATCCTACGAATACTGACACGTTCACAGATTCTGATTTCGCATTGAATGATTGGTTGTTCTCTGCTGACAGAGTTGCTGGGGATGTCTACTATCTCCCAAGTAGCGACAATACGACTTTGACCGTATACTATTTTGAGGAGAGTGCTCCTGCATATATTGCACTTGCAAGGTCAACACTTATTACTGCTAGTTTAACTGCTTGGTCTGATGCGAACCTTACAGCTGCTTCTCCTGAATATCAGATAAATATGTGGGCACTTCAAAACTTGTCCTACTAATAAAGTGATTATCTTGTACCCCTCAATTCTTTAGTTTTGAGGGGTATTTTTTATTGACAACCCTTGCACATGTGCGTATAATTCTATAATGCGTCTTAATGTGCGAGGGGCTTATTATGCCCTTTTGACTTGACGAAATTGCGGTTTTGTGTTATTTCAAAGAACCGCGCGAGCGAAGGCCGCCAAGAGAGTAATCTCTGAAGCTAAAAATCGAGAGGTGATGTGTTAATGGTTCGTTCCATCAAGCAGGGCAAGACTGAACGTATGTCCTATTCTCGTATTGACGAGGTAATCGAAGTTCCTAATCTCATTGAGATTCAAAGAAATTCCTACGAGTGGTTTATGAATGAGGGTATTTATCAGGTATTTGAGGAGATCTCCCCAATAACTGATTCCCAGGGAATATGGAAGGTATTCTTTCTTGACAGAGAGTTTGATGCAGACAGTCCAATTTGTAGTCTAGAAGAGTGTAAAGAGAAAGACAGCAATTACGCTGCTAACCTTAAGATTAAGCTTCGTCTACTCAACACACTTACTGGTGAGGTCAAGGACCAAGTAGCATATGTTGGCGAATTCCCTATTATGACAGATCACGGTACCTTTATTATTAATGGTGCTGAGAGAGTAATAATTAGCCAGATTGTTCGTTCCCCTGGAGCGTACTTTGGCACTGAATTTGGTAAACTGGGCAAGCTCGAATATACTTCTCAGATTATTCCTAACCGTGGTGCATGGTTAGAGCTTGAAGAAGATGAGAATGGTATTATTAGCGTTCGTGTAGATAGAGCTCGTAAGTTCCCACTTACTATTTTCCTCCGTACTTTGGGTATGAAGGACAATGACGAGATCATCAATGTCTTTGGTGAAGAAGAAGGTCTTCGTCTTACGATGGAGAAGGATTCTTGCAAGACTAGAGAAGAGTCATTGGCCGAATTCTATAAGAAAGTTCGTCCAGGTGAGCCAGTTAGCGCTGAAGCTGCTGAGACACATCTTAATATGCTTTTCTTTGATGCAAGAAGATATGATCTTGCTCGTGTAGGTATATATAAGATAAATAAGAAGCTTGGAGTATCTTCAAGATTATGTGGCCATAAGGCTGTAAATGATATTGTTACTGAAGACGGTGAGTTAATCTTGAAGGCTGACTCCGTTATTTCAGCTGAGAAGGCTATCGAGATTGAAGAGGCTGGAATTACATCTGTAGATATTTATCCTATCATCAAGACTGGTGATACAGTACGCATTTCCAATCAGTCTCATAGAGTTGTAGGTAATGGTCGTGTTGATTGTGAGAAGTACTTAAGAGCTAGCTTTACAGAGAAGGAGCTTAAGGACTTTAATTTTGCTGATACTAAGATTAATGAGCGCGTAAGATGTAGTGTTTTGCGTGAGATTATTGCTGAAGTTCGCGAGAATTGTAAGAAGACTGAGTACGCTACAGAGTTGACATACAGACTAAGAGAGAGACGTGTTGATTTGATGCCTAAGAATCTCGTAGTAGATGATATCATCGCTATGGTTTCCTACTTCATTGGTTTACATCACGGAGTTGGCGCAATTGACAACATCGACCACTTAGGCAATCGTCGTATTCGTTCCGTTGGAGAACTCCTTCAGAACCAAATGCGTCAAGGTATGGCACGAGTTGAGAAGAACGTTCGTGAGAGAATGGCTGGTATTGATGAAGAAGAGGCAGACAAGGTTACAGCTGGAACGCTTGTTAATACTCGTCCGCTAAGCGCTTCATTTAGAGAGTTCTTTGGTTCTTCACAATTGTCTCAGTTTGGTGATCAACAGAATCCTCTTGCTGAATTAACGCATAAAAGAAGACTTTCTGCTCTTGGACCTGGTGGTCTTTCTAGAGATAGAGCTTCCTTCGAAGTTCGAGATGTTCACTCTTCCCACTATGGAAGAATGTGCCCTATTGAAACACCTGAAGGACCTAACATTGGACTTATTACTTCACTTGCAACTTATGCACGTGTAAACATTTACGGCTTCATTGAGACTCCTTATCGTCTTTATGACAAGGAGAAGGGTGTAGTTACTGCTGATGTTTACTACATGACTGCTGATGAAGAGGATTTGTACAACATTGCTCAGGCTAATGAGCCTCTTGATAAGGAAGGACGTTTCCTTGGTAAGAAGATCGTTTGCCGTAACCTTGATCAGTTCTTGGAGGTTGAACCTTCAGAAGTTGACTACATGGACGTATCTCCTAAGCAGTTAGTTTCTGTATCAACAAGCCTTATTCCTTTCTTGGGTAACGATGATGCTAACCGTGCGTTGATGGGTTCTAACATGCAACGTCAAGCAGTACCTTTGATTAAGCCTGAGTCTCCAATTATTGGAACAGGTATGGAGTATCGTGCAGCTAAGGACTCTGGAGTATGTGCAGTTGCTAAGCGTGATGGTGTTGTTTCTTCAGTTTCTTCTGATTCGATTAGAATCACAAGACCTTCTGGAGAAGTTGATACTTATAAGCTATCCAAGTACTTAAGATCTAACCAAAGTACATGTATTAACCAAAGACCAATCGTTAGTATTGGCGAAGAGGTTAAGGCTGGAGATGTTATTGCAGATGGTCCAGCAACAGATAAGGGTGAACTTGCTCTTGGTAAGAATGTTCTTATCGGCTTCATGACTTGGGAAGGTTACAACTACGAGGATGCTGTCCTAGTTAATGAGAGAATCGTTAGGGATGATGTTTATACATCAATCCACATCGAAGAATATGAGTGCGAAGCACGTGATACAAAGCTTGGACCTGAAGAGATTACAAGAGAAGTACCAAACGTTGGTGATGACGCTCTATCAAATCTTGATGAGAACGGTATTATCAGAATAGGTGCTGAAGTAAGAGCAGGCGATATTCTTGTTGGAAAGATTTCTCCTAAGGGTGAGACAGACCTTACAGCAGAGGAAAGACTATATAGAGCAATCTTCGGTGAGAGAGCTCATGAGGTTAAGGATACTTCCTTACATGTACCTCATGGTGAGTCTGGCGTTGTTGTAGATGTTGATATTTTCACAAAGGAGAACAACTCCAACCTTAAGAACTCGGTTAACAAGCTAGTTCGTGTATATATTGCTCAGAAGCGTAAGCTTTCTGTTGGTGATAAGATGGCTGGTCGTCATGGTAACAAGGGTGTTGTTTCAAGAATTCTTCCTGAAGAGGATATGCCTTTCCTACCAGATGGACAGACACTAGATATCGTTCTTAACCCATTAGGCGTTCCTTCTCGTATGAACATTGGACAGCTTCTTGAGGTTCACTTGGGACGTGCAGCTAGAGCTCTTAACTGGAAGGTTGCTACTCCTGTTTTCGATGGTGCGAACGAGAATGATATTGCTGAGGCATTCCAGCTAGCTGGTATCGATAGCGATGGTAAGACGATCCTTATCGATGGTAGAACTGGAGAGCCTTTCGAAAATAGAATTACCGTTGGTGTCATGTACTACTTGAAGTTGCATCACCTTGTTGATGATAAGATGCATGCTCGTTCAATTGGACCATACTCTATCGTTACTCAGCAGCCATTGGGTGGTAAAGCTCAGTTTGGTGGTCAGAGATTCGGAGAGATGGAGGTTTGGGCACTTGAGGCTTATGGTGCTGCTCAGACTTTGCAAGAAATTCTTACAGTTAAGTCAGATGATATTGAAGGTAGATCAAAGACCTACGATGCAATCATTAGAGGTAATAATGTTCCTGCATCAGGTATACCTGAGTCATTTAACGTTCTTACAAGAGAGTTGATGTCACTTGGTTTGGATGTAAAGCTTTATTCTGCACAGAATGAAGAATGCGACCTTAACCTTGAGTCAGAGGAAGACGATAGCATCAGGGAGATTGACGAGGAGACAAGAAAGTCCCTTGACGCTTTCCAAGAAGATGCTGAGGACGTGCTTTCAACAGGATTTGTTGAAGTAAACGAAGATGGAAATATTGCCGAGAACGATAGTTCTGATGAGTTCGGCGATGATTCTGACTCTGATATCGATCTGTAAGATTCGTTGGTAACTTAAATGAATTAATGCTTTTGTTGAGCTAGTTGTTCACTTGATAAAAGCGTATTGGAAGGAGACTTCAATATATGTATGAATCAAATCATTTTTCGGCTATAGGCATTAAGCTTGCTTCTCCTGAGGTCATTAAGGGTTGGTCTCACGGTGAGGTTAAGAAGCCGGAGACAATAAACTACCGTACTCAGAAGCCTGAGACAGACGGTTTGTTCTGCGAAAGAATCTTTGGACCTATGAAGTCATGGGAGTGCCATTGCGGTAAGTATAAGAAGATTCGTTATAAGGGCATGGTCTGCGATCGTTGTGGAGTAGAAATAACAAAGAACACAGTTCGTCGTGAGAGAATGGGTCACATTGAGCTTGCTGCTCCTGTATCTCATATTTGGTTCTTCCGTGGAATCCCTAGCAGAATGAGTCTTTTGTTGGACATTCCACCAAAGACTTTGGAGAGAGTTCTATATTTTGCTACTTATATTGTTCTTGATCCTGGAAAGACTCCATTAATCAAGGGACAAACTCTTGAGGAGTCAGAGTATAGAGATTATGTAGCAAACTATGGCAAGAGTTCTTTTGATGCACGAATGGGTGCTGAGGCGGTTAAGGTTCTTTTGAAGCAAGTTGATATTAATGGACTTGCAGAGGAGCTTAACGTTGCTCGTATTGAGTCTTCAGGACAAAAGAAGGCTAGAATCATTAAGAGACTTGAAGTTGTTGAGGCATTCAAGACTTCTGGAAATAAGCCAGAGTGGATGATCCTTGATGTTCTTCCTGTACTACCTCCTGAACTTCGTCCAATGGTTCCGCTAGATGGTGGCAGATATGCGACATCTGACTTGAACGATTTGTATAGAAGAGTTATTAACAGAAACAATCGTCTTAAGAAGCTTCTTGATCTTGGTGCTCCAAGCATTATCGTTAGAAACGAGAAGAGAATGCTACAAGAGGCAGTTGACTCGCTTATCGATAACGGTAGACGTGGTCGTGCTGTAACAGGATCTACTTCTGCTACAAATAACAGAACTCTTAAGTCACTTACTGATATGCTTAAGGGTAAGCAAGGACGTTTCCGTCAGAACTTACTTGGTAAGCGTGTTGACTATTCTGGACGTTCAGTTATCGTTGTTGGACCAGAGCTACGTATGCATCAGTGCGGACTTCCTAAGGAAATGGCTCTTGAGCTATTCAAGCCATTCGTTATTAAGAGATTGGTTGAAGATGGCAAGACACAGAATATTAAGACAGGTCGTCGTTTGATTGATCGTCCTAATGCTGACGTTTGGGCTATCCTCGAGGATATTATTAAGGATCATCCAGTAATGCTTAACCGTGCACCTACACTTCACAGACTAGGTATTCAGGCGTTTGAGCCTATCCTAGTTGAAGGTCGTGCAATTAAGCTTCACCCACTCGTATGTACAGCTTTTAACGCTGACTTCGACGGTGACCAAATGGCTGTCCATGTACCTCTTTCTGCAGAGGCTCAGGCTGAGTGCAGATTCCTAATGCTTTCGAGTAATAACCTCTTGAAGCCTCAGGATGGTAAGCCAGTTACTGTTCCTACACAGGATATGATTCTTGGTTGCTATTACCTAACAATGTCCCGTGATGGCGACACTGGTGAGGGAATGGTATTCTCATCTATCGATGAGGCTTACATGGCTTATGATGAGCACAAGATTACTCATCAGGCTAAAGTAGGTATTCGTGTTTCAAGAGAATTCGATGGAGAGACAGTAACAGGTATCATTTACTCTTCATTCGGTCGATTTATCTTCAATGAAATCATCCCTCAGGATCTTGGATACGTTGATCGTTCTATCCCTGAGAACAGACTTAAGCTTGAGTGTGATTTCGTAATGGGTAAGAAGAAGCTTGAGGATGTAATTGCAAGATCTATTGCAGTTCATGGCGCAGCTCTTACAGCTAACCTATTGGATGATGTTAAGACACTTGGTTATAAGTACTCAACTCGTGGTGGTATCTCAATTGGTATCGAGGACATGATTGTTCCTGATGTTAAGGAGAAGATGATTCACGAGGCTGAGGAGAAGGTTGAGTTCGTTAACAGGATGTACCAGAGAGGTTTGATGAACGAGTCTGGACGTTATAAGTCGGTAATTAAGATTTGGACTCAGACAACTGACGATATTACTGAAGAGCTTAAGAAAAACCTTGGACCTTACAATCCAATCAAGATGATGTCTGATTCTGGTGCCCGTGGACAGATTAACCAGATTAAGCAGCTTGCTGGTATGCGTGGTAACATGGCAGATACTTCTGGTAGAACAATCGAGATTCCTATCAAGTCTAACCTACGTGAGGGAATGAACGTTCTTGAGTTCTTTATTTCTTCCCATGGTGCTCGAAAAGCATTGTCAGATACTGCTATCAAGACAGCTGACTCTGGATATTTGACACGTCGTCTTGTTGATGTAGCACAGGAAGTAATCATCAGCGAAGAGGATTGTGGATCAACAGATTATACTTGGGTTAAGGAAATCGCAGTTGTTGCTAATGAAAAGAAGGATGTAATTAAGACATTGGCTGAGCGTCTTAGCGGACGTTATGCAGCTGAGGATATTACGAATCCTACAACTGGTGAAGTACTTGTCAAGGCCAACGAACTTATTCTTGGTTCAGTTGCTAAGAAGATTGAAGAGTCTGGTAATAAGAAGGTTAAGATTAGATCAGTATTCGATTGTAATGCTAGACATGGAGTATGTTCTAAGTGCTACGGTATCAACCTTGCAACTGGTCTTCCTACTACAGGTGGCGAGGCAGTTGGTATCATGGCTGCTCAGTCAATCGGTGAGCCTGGAACACAGCTTACAATGAGAACGTTCCATACTGGTGGTATCGCATCAGGTGATGATATTACTCAGGGTCTTCCACGTGTCGAGGAGCTTTTCGAAGCTCGTAAGCCAAAGGGAGAGGCAATCATCGCTGAAATTGATGGTACAGTCCAGATAATCGAAGGCGCTAAGGGTAAGAGAGAGATTCTCGTTACTGCTTCTCCTGAGAGTACTGTTCGTGACGATAAGGATGAGCTCATTACTGAGTGTCGTTATCAGGTACCTTTCGCAGCTACAATCAAGGTTTCAGACGGAGATGTAGTTGAGGCGGCTGATATGCTTACAGACGGTACGGTTAACCCATCCGAGATCATGAAGATTAAGGGTGTTCGTGGAGTTCAGAAGTATATTGTTAGCGAAGTTGTTAAGGTTTATAAGAGCGGTGGTGTTACCATCAATGATAAGCATATCGAAGTTATTACTCGTCAGATGATGAGAAGAATGCGTATTGATGATCCAGGTGATTCACCATTTATGACAGGTACAACAGTTGATATTTTCGACTTCATTGCAGAGAATGCTAAGCTTGAGGGCGTTGAGGGAGCTAAGTTAGCTTCAGGAAAGAGACAATTACTTGGTATTACTAAGGCGTCTCTATCAACTGACTCCTTCTTGTCTGCTGCATCCTTCCAGGAGACAGCACGTGTTCTTACAGATGCTGCTGTTAAGGGTAAGGTTGACCCACTTATCGGTCTTAAGGAGAATGTTATCATCGGTAGCATAATCCCAGCTGGTACTGGCGTTAGAAAGTATCGAGATATTACTGCTGTTCCAGTTGTTAAGGAGAATTGCAAGATTATCACTGGTGACGATTACAGCTCTGATGCAAATAGCGTTGCTCAGTTCAAGAACGAGTATCTTGACGATTTGAAGAGAACAGAGGCTGAGGAATTGTCTGCTAACTGATTTGTTTTTGTAACATTTCGTTAGAATCAAAGTTATATAATTAATGCTGCAGTAGTGGTGACACACTGCAGCATTTTCTTTGCCTAATTATTCACGTGAAAGGTTGACGAAGCGTAGTACAATATATATGTTGGTTATTTTCGCGAAGGCAAATACTATTTTTGGTTTATAGGAGAGGCGATATTGATGTTTAATCGCAAGAACTCATACAAATACATCGTGGGCATATTGGTATGCATAATGGTTACAGTACCTGTAATATGTTTTCCAATAGGACTAAGAGAGATGACTCGACCTTCACTTGCAGTAAGAAGGGCGTATGCTGCTACTTTTCCTGATGCTGGAGTTGTAGAACAGACACAGGCTCTAGTCGAGGAATGGGCTTTGAATGTCAATACATCTGGTGAAGTTGTTACAGGCGGTGAGACAGAAGGCGGCGATGGCGAGCAGGTTGATCAGGGAGACCAGGGTGACCAAGGTGACCAAGGTGATCAGGCAGACCCAAACGGGGATTATGTTGTTCCTGATGGAATGATTGATGTAAGTAATGGTGGAATAGCTAACACATCTTATGTGGAGGGATATACTCCTGTAGAAAATACTAGTTACAGTGATATACCAACTTATACGATTTATCAGCAATATGATGAGGCTAATTTACCTATCGAGCTTTTGGATGTGACGGTTTTCACGCCTGATAATACGACGGAGTATGTTGATGCGCAGGACTCTATTCTTAAAGAGTTTCCTGACATGAGCTCGAACACTGTCGGCACACTATTTGTAGGACAGGCTGTTACAAGAATTGGTATTGGTGATACTTGGTCGAAGGTTGTTACTGAAGACGGAGTTGAAGGATATGTTCTTTCGAATTCACTAAGTGATGAAATGGTTTGGCAAGCAATTGATCGTACCGTGTGGGTAGATGCTGATTCATTGACTTTAAGAGCAGAACCTTCAACGGATAGCGAGGTTCTAGCAACTCTTCCAAGAGACAGCAGACTTCATTGTACGTCTGTTTCTGCTAAATGGTATGAGGTTACTACGGAGGCAGGACTTACCGGGTATGTTTATATCTCGTATACGACTACTAATGCACCTCCAACACCAACGCCAACTAACCCACCTCGTTCGAGTAGTGGAGGTAGATCTGGTGGAAGCTCCGGCGGAAGTTATTCCGGCTCAACAGGTAACACTGCGACCTTGCCAGTAATTACTGGTGTTAACGGAGAGAGCATTGTAAATATCTGCGTGTCGATGCTTGGCGTTGATTACGTTTGGGCAGGAGAGTCAAGTAGCGGTGTAGATTGCTCTGGTTTGGTTGTATATGCATATAGGCAAATCGGAATCAGCGTTCCTCACTTAGCTCAATCGATCACTACCTGCGGCGTGTCAGTAAGCAGAAGTGATATCATGCCTGGAGATGTTGTTTGCTGGGATACGGGTGGAGGATATTGTGGCCACGTAGGAATCTATGTTGGTGGAGGACAAGTAATTCATGCTTCTAATTCAAGAGACAATGTTTGTTATGGAAGCGTTGACATGATGTCGATACTAACGATTAGGAGATTTATTCAGTAAAACAAATAGCTTAGAGTCTGGTTTTTTGAACTCTAAGCTATTTTTATGTTCATAAAAAGTGAGTCAAAGTGTAATATAGAAGGTAATTAAATCGTAAGAGCAAGAGGTGCGCATGAGACAGGATAGTATTGATTTGTTTATTGAGAATTTAAGTTCAGTCGCTCCAGTTCCGGGTGGTGGAGGAGCAGCGGCGTTAATGGGTGGAGTTGCATCGGCGCTTTGCTCGATGGTTGCAAATCTTACTACGGGTAAGAAGAAGTACATTGATTATGAAGAGGATATTCAAGATGTGTTAAAGAAGACGAAGATCTTGAATGACGAGATTTTGGAGCTCATTGAAGAAGATGCCAAGGCTTTTGAACCATTATCGAAGGCTTATTCAATTCCAAAAGACGACCCAACCAGAGATGAGGTTCTTGAGAGAGCCTTGAGAGTTGCTGCCGACGCACCAGGCAAGATAATAGATAAGATGATAGAGGTTGCAAAGCTGATTGTTTTGCTTTCTGTCGAGGGTTCAAGACTTGCTATTAGTGATGTTGGAGTTTCAGCGTGCGCGTGCATGGCTGCGGCTAAGAGTGCAGCAATGAATGTGTATATCAACACGAAGCTAATGAAGGATAAAGAATACGCGGAGAACTTAAATCACAGAACTGAGGAGAAGGTCCATGATGTGTGCAAGACATGCGAGATAGCATACGATTTAGTGTTGGCTGGACTTAAATAAGGAGAGTTTAAATGGTTGAATTACTAGGAAAGCCGGTAGCTGACGCTATTTGCGCGAATTTGAAGGATAGCATAGAAGAACTTAAGGGTAAAAACAAGATTCCAACTCTTGCAATCGTGAGAGTCGGAAATAGAGAAGATGATATTTCTTATGAGCGTGGCGCGCGAAAAAGATTTGCCGATAACAATTGTGACACGAGGGTTGTGGAACTGTCGGCTGATGTTGATCAAGACGAATTAGAAAAGACGATAGTTGAGCTTAATAACGATAGTTCGGTTGACGGGATATTGCTTTTTCGACCACTTCCTAAGCAACTTTCTGAAGCAAGAATTCAGAAGCTGATTGAAGGCGACAAGGATGTCGATTGCATGGGGCTTGAGAATATGGCGAGGCTTTTCGCGGGAAGCAAAGAGGGATTTGCGCCTTGCACGGCTCAGGCTGTTATCGAGCTACTACATCACTATGATATAGAGCTTAAGGGCAAGAAGGTTACGGTCATTGGTAGAAGTCTTGTTATTGGTAAGCCTGTTGCGATGATGCTCATTAAGGAGAATGCGACGGTTACTGTTTGCCATACGAAGACGGAAGACCTTATTGGCGAGTGCAAAAATGCAGATATCATTGTGGCGGCTGCGGGGGTAGCCAAGATGGTAAGTGCCGAGTATGTTAAGCCTTCGAGCATAGTAATTGATGTTGGAATGAATGTTGATGAGGCTGGAAAGCTTTGCGGCGACGTTGACTTTGCGGGCATCTCAGAGATTGTCGACAGGATAACACCAGTTCCTAGAGGGGTAGGCTCTGTAACTACTTCGGTACTTCTTAAGAATACTGTAGCAAATGCAATTAAAAGCACTAAGTAAGTATAAATAAAGTAGAAGGCGAAAAGAATGAAAACTTGTCCTGTATCAAAGGCCTGCGGTGGATGCAATCAAGATAAGAACTACGAGGCGACACTTGACGATAAGCAAAAAATCGTCGAGAAGCACCTATCAGAGATGTGCAAAGTGGAGCGAATTCTTGGTGCGCAAGATCCCTACTACTACAGAAACAAAGTGCACGCAGCCTTTGGCAAGATTAACAGCAAGGTGGTTTGCGGGACCTATGCGCCGGGCTCTCACAAGATAATTGAGAATAGCGAATGCTTGATTGAGAATCGTCTGGCAAGCGCGATTATTCTGACGATTAAGAAGCTGGCGGTGTCCTTCAAAACGCCTATTTTCGATGAGCGAAAAGGAGATGGAATTCTGCGCCGAGTTCTCGTTCGCGTTGGCGAGGGGACGGGCGAGGTGATGGTAGTTATAGTCGTCGCTCAAGTCGATTTTCCTGGCAAGAAGGCTTTCGTTAAAGAGCTTATTTCTAGGCACAAAGAGATTACTACAGTAGTTTTCAACCTCAACAACAAAAGGGATTCCATGATTCTCGGGCTCAAAAGCATCTCCGCCTATGGCAAGGGATACATAATTGAGCGCATTTGTGGCAAAAGCTTCAAGCTCTCGCCCGAGTCGTTTTGCCAAATAAATCACGCTCAGACTGAAGTTTTGTACGGTAAGGCGGTCGAGTTCGCTTCGCTTAGTGGAAATGAGCGAATTCTGGATGCGTACTGCGGAATCGGAACCATTGGCCTGATTGCGTCGGATAAGGCAAAGTCGCTAGTTGGAATTGAGCTGAACGGCAAGGCAGTTGTAGATGCAACGTCCAATGCGAAATACAATGGAGTAGGCAATGCTTCTTTTCGAAAAGGCGATGCAAGCGAGTTGATGCTCGCGGCGTCTTTGAAGGGCGAGCGATTCGATGTGGTTTTTCTGGACCCGCCGCGTGCCGGAACTACGCCTGAGTTCGTCAATGCATGCAAATCGGTGGCGCCGGAGAAGATTGTTTATATATCGTGTAGCGTTGAGACATTGGCGCGAGACCTGAACTTATTTAAGAAAGCCGGGTTCATGCCGCAAGTCGCTCAGCCTGTAGACATGTTTCCGTGGACGAATCACGTTGAGAGTATAATTCTGATGACGTATTGTGGTTCGGAAAGCAAGAAATAGAAGTTGACCACAACATGTAGTGGTTTGAAGACGAAATAAGGGTCAAAAAACGGTAGAAGAACACCGTTTTTTGACCCTTGAAAATAGGCTAAAATATAGATGACATTGGATAATTTGAGTGATGGCAAGGACAAAAGTAGGAAAATCAGGTTGATAAATGAATGGTTGAATAAGATACTATAGATGAACATCAGTAGATAAGTGTGAAGCTAAGATTCCCTAAATAATTTATATTGATTTAGAATGAAATTATTAAGGTGCTTTTTAATGTCTTGGTTTGTAAAACTTAAAGATGTTGGTTTAAAAATGGAGAATTGTGGGAGAATGCTGTTTTTGAAGCCGAAGAAGATGGGATAATGGTTATTGACTGTCCTACAAATGAGCATACTGATTTTGTGTTTTCATCATATTATGATATATCTGATCCAAATAATGTATCTAAGTGTAACCCTGGGTACCCAGCAAGGTATGATATGGACTTTACACATGAAAGTGCAAAAAATATGATTTATGCACCAGCATCTTTTCGAACATTAGCCCAAGGACTTGTTGAAGGTGATTATTGCTATCGTTATGATGGAGTTGGAGGCCAAAGTTGGGCTGTTCCATATGTGGTGTACTGGCACTTGGTTGGCAGGTAAATCCTGAATTAGACGCAGACACTATGAAGAATCTCCTTTCTGAAACTAGCTGGATTAACGATAAAGGGCTTCATTTTATTAATCCGCCAGAATTCATAAAAGCTGTCCGTTCAGGTGGAATACAATAGCTACTTTTAAGACAATTCAATGCAATATGAGCAGAAAAGTTTAAAAACTATTTGCAAAGTAGAGAACTATAAAGATATAATAAAGATTTGAATACATTGAAATAATCAATCCACAGCAAAACGTATATATTCGATGATACTATAAGTGTGATAGGATCTTTTAATTTTGATGCAAGAAGTAGCTATATAAACAGTGAGTCTATGGTAGTCATTTCAAGTCGGGAATTTACAGAACAGTTAAAGGAAAATGTTCAAGTAGATTTAAATAAGAGTTTAATTATAGATAAAGATTATTCTTATATATAATGATAAAGTTCAGGAAGGTAAAGTCTCCGTATATAAAAAGATAATCATCGGTTTTTTATCTAAGATTACCTTGTTTTTAGAATACCTTCTGTAAAGTAGTGATTATATTATTTGTTTTCCTTTCTTTTAGATTAGATAGGAGAGGAGAAAGAAAATATAAAAGGGATACAATGATTTCTAATCAGTAAGTATAGATATTTCAAACATGAAAGTTGTAAAAGATAAGAAATAGGGAAAATAGTATATACATCTAAAATTTAATAATTAAAACAAAGAAGCGATCTTTAGGTAAACAATGAACCTAGAAAACTCGCTTTTTTTATGCCAAAAATAAAAGTTAAGAAAAATCTTTATGTTAAGTTTTATGTAAAATACAAAGTTATAAAGGTTTTTAGTTAATGATAGGCATGGTACTACTGGAATTTGTATTGAAAAAGGGAAATAAATACGTTAACATAGTTCAATAATGAACTATATTGAGAAATGAGGTGAATTTAAATGAAAAGTGAATTAGTTAATAATAAAAACAGTATTTTTTTAGTATTTAATTGGAAGTTAAAAAAAGTGTATGAAAAGATGTTTTATCAACTAACTGAGGAATTACAATTGACCCAAAATGAAATTGATGTACTTTTATTTTTGTATAATAATAGTCCACTTGACACCGCAAGGGATATAGCTAGATATCGTGCTATGTCAAAGTCTATGATATCAAAGTCCGTAGACTCTTTATATAGAAAAGGTTATTTATCATATGAGATAGATGAAATAGACAAAAGATGTATTCATCTAAAAATTGAACCAGTTGCTATTCCAATTGTAGGAAAATTACATGATGCTCAGAAAGAATTTTTTTATATTCTTACTTATAATATTACTGAGGAGGAATATCAAGCAATGGAAACAGTATTAAATAAAATGAATCAAAATATCATTGATCAATTTGAAGAATGAAAGGGAGACAGAAGAGATGGAAAATAAACAACAAAATGAATTAGGGACAAAAAATATAAGTAAGTTACTTTTTAGTATGGCTATTCCTGCAATTACAGCACAGATTATTAACCTTTTGTACAATATGGTAGATAGAATGTATATTGGACATATTCCTAATGTAGGGGCTACTGCCTTAACAGCAGTTGGTGTGACCATGCCAATCATTATGGTTATATCAGCATTTGCTGCTTTAGTTAGTATGGGTGGTGCGCCACGTTCTTCAATTATGATGGGAAAAGGAGATAAGGATACTGCTGAGAAAATACTTGGAAACTGTACAAGTGCATTAGTGTTTATTTCAATTGCATTAACAGCTGTGGTTCTTATATTTGGAGAGAAAATGTTAATGACATTTGGTGCCAGTGAAAATACTATAAACTATGCATTGGATTATTTAAATATCTATGCTTATGGAACACTATTTGTACAACTCGCTTTAGGTCTAAATGCATTTATTACTGCACAAGGATTTGCCAAAACAAGTATGCTTACAGTACTAGTTGGGGCAATATTAAACATTATACTAGACCCTATTTTCATTTTTGTATTTAATATGGGAGTAAAAGGTGCAGCTTTAGCAACTATAATATCACAAGGAGTTTCTGCATTATGGGTTATGAAGTTTCTTACAGGAGATAAGACCTTATTAAAAATCAAGAAAAAATATTTAAGGATAGATTTTAAGGTGTTATTACCTTGTATTGCCCTTGGATTATCACCATTTATTATGCAATCAACAGAAAGTATTTTAGCTATATCATTTAATACATCTTTACTCAAATACGGTGGAGATTTAGCAGTTGGGTCAATGACGATTCTATCAAGTGTTATGCAATTTTCTATGCTTCCCTTAATGGGACTTACCCAAGGTGCTACACCAATTATTAGTTTTAACTATGGAGCACGTCATAGTAAGCGGGTTAAGGAAACATTTTTGTTACTACTTAAGTTATCTCTAATTTATTCAATAGGATTGTGGGCAATTGCAATGTTATCTCCACAAGTATTTGCTAGAATTTTTACTAAAGATGCTGAGTTGATTAATATTTCTATTAAAACAATGAGAATTTATATGGCTGCTTCTTTGCTATTTGGAATTCAAATCAGTTGTCAACAAACTTTTATTGCACTGGGAAATGCAAAGACATCTGTATTTTTAGCTATTTTGCGTAAAATACTCCTTTTAATCCCACTAATATATATATTACCTTTATTTTTGCAAAATAAGGTAAATGCAGTATTTTTAGCAGAGCCAATAGCTGATATTATTGCTGTTACAGTAACCAGTATACTATTTACTATTCAGTTTAAAAGCGTATTAAGGGAACTGGATTACTAAAAACTTTAAATCAAGGAGTGATGACAATGTTTTATCCTTTTAGTTATTTTAGATTTGATCCAACCATGATTATTTTAATTCCGGCAGTATTTTAACGATTTATGCTCAAAGTAAGGTACAATCAAACTTTAACAAATACTTGAGAGTACCAACAAATAGAGGATATACAGGAGTTCAAGTTGCAAGAAGATTATTAGATCAACATGGTTTGCAAAATATACCAATTGAACTTTCAAGAGGTAAGTTAAGTGATCATTATGATCCAACAAAAGGAATATTAAGACTATCTCAAGAAGTGAATTATAAAGAAAAGAGTAGACAGAACTTAGCAAATAAATGGTTTGCATAAACAGGAATCCAGAAGTATCTACTTCCACCAAGGGGCTAATATCAACCTATGACATCATTATTATCCTCTCAAGGCATGTGGAGACTGTCTGCTTATTGTCTAAGGTTGAGGGATAGTAGGTGCAAAAGCCCTTGATATATGGGGATTTGGCGATATTGCGATTTTGCGGAACGAGTGAAAAACGGAAAAAGAACGCTCCACCCAAACATATCAAGGGCGAAAATAGCTATAGTTTAGACTGCTATTTGGATAACACGAAATCTGAGTTGCCGATTTGGATGTCAAGGAGATAGTTTAGGCTGTGGATTGGATAACGGGAAATCTGAGTAGGCGAGATAGATGTTGGGATAAGAACTGGAGGAATGATTATGTTAAAACCACGAAAACTAAAGGCTGGAGATAGAATTGCGATTGTAAGTCTGTCAAACGGAATGCTTGGAGAAGAATTTTGCAGTCACAATATTGAGATTGGTGTAAAAAGATTAAAAGAATTTGGATTGGAGCCAGTTTTTATGCCAAATGCACTTAAAGGCATAGAATTTTTAAGCGAACACCCCGAGGCAAGAGCGAGCGATATTAAGCAAGCGTTTTTAGATGATACAATTTCTGGTGTCATTTGTGCGATTGGCGGTGATGATACATATAGACTACTTTCGTTTTTAATGGAGGATAGAGAATTTATCGATGCAATAAACGCACACCCTAAATTGTTTACAGGGTTTTCGGATACTACAATTAATCATTTAATGTTTTATAAATTGGGTTTATCAACCTACTATGGACCAACATTCATTTGCGATTTAGGTGAAATTTCAAATGAGATGCTCCCATACACGAAAGAAGCGTTTAAAGGATATTTTGAAGATTTTATTGGAAGAAAAATTACACCAAGTGAACTGTGGTATGAGGAACGAGTAAACTTTTCGAGAAAAGCAATAGGTACTGAGAGAGTTGCACATAAAGAGGAAAGAGGTTTTGAGCTTTTACAGGGAAACAGTATTTTTGGTGGCAGATTACTAGGTGGCTGTTTAGAGAGTTTATACGATATGTTAACCGACAACAGATATCCTGATCAAAAAATGATTTGTGATAAATATGGAATATTTCCAAGTATAAAAGAATGGAAAGATAAAGTGCTGTTCATTGAAACCTGCGAGGAAAAACCAACCCCCGAATTTTTCGCAAAAGAATTAATAGCGTTGAAAAGTCAGGGGGTATTTGATGTCATTAGCGGAATTTTGGTAGGCAAACCACAAGACGAGGTTTATTATAATGAGTATAAATTGATTCTTAAAGAAGTGATAGATAATAAAGACTTGCCAATTGTCTATAATATCAATTTTGGACACGCTACCCCAAGAACAGCTCTCCTTTATGGAGCGGAAGTTAGGGTGGATGCTAGCAAGCAAATGATAGAGTTTCTTGATTGACAGTCCTATCAAACATATCAACCACCAAAATAGCCATAGTTTAGCCTGTCATTTGGATGTCGGCGTTTTTGAGTGGGCAATTTGGATGTTATGATATTTTGCCCCGCAGGTCGGTCGGATTTCACGGGATAGTTTAGGCTGTGGATTGGATGTTGGGGAATTGAGTAAGTGATATGGATGGCAGAGGAAATTGCGGAGAAGAGGTGATTGGAAGATGAAAATAACCGCATTGGTAGAAAACACAGCGAAAGAAAAATTAAAAGCTAAGCATGGATTGTCGCTGTACATAGAAACAAAGAAGCATAAAATTTTATTTGATTTAGGTCCAGATGACACATTATTTGAGAATGCGAGAGTGTGCGGGATTGATCTTTCCAAGGTCGATATCGTAATTATTTCCCATGGACATATGGATCATGGCGGTGCTTTGAGCAAGTTTTTAGCGATAAATAAAGAGGCAAAAATATACATACAAGAAGGAGCCTTTGATAAGCATTTCAGCAAAGTTCTATTCAAGAAAATATATATAGGGCTTGATCAAAGCTTGAAAACCAATTCTCAAATCACTATGGTTAATGGGGATTATCAAATCGACGAAGAATTATACTTATTCACTATTAAGGAAAGAGATAAATGCCATTCGCCCGCAAACGATGTGCTTTATGACAAGAACGGAAGAGATAGTTTTTTGCACGAACAGAATTTAGTTATAAAAGAAAATCAGACAGCCCTTATTATGGGCTGCGGACATACAGGGATAGTTAATATCATGGAAAGAGCGGAAGAATATTCCCCTGACGTTTGCGTAGGTGGATATCATCTGTTCAATCCGATAACGAAAAAATCGGCAGCGGTAGATTTATTGAATGAAATAATTGTAGAATTGAGCACATATGCTCAAACCCAGTTTTTTACTTGCCACTGCACAGGCACGAAAGCATATGAATACCTAGCTGAAAAAATGAGTAATATGTCGTATTTATCTTGTGGTGAGAGTATTGAAGTGTAACTGATTGGATTTAGATGATAGTTTGGCGGTGAGATTGGATGTTAGGGAATTTGAGTCAGTGATATGGATGACAGGAGAAACAATAAAGTTGTAAGGGAGCAGATACTTGAGATGTACCAACGGAATAGCGGATTGGTAGTCACAAAATAGGCCACGACCTTACGGTTTGGGAATTGCCCCGGGCATTGCAATTTTTTTGTGGTGCCTGGGGTAATTCTATTATGAGAGTCAATTAAGAATGCGGAGTTCTATCGAGAACGCATATTATAATTTTCGAAAAGAGAGAGGAGAGAAACTATGAAGATATTTATGATTGGTGGAACCGGTCTCATTGGTAGTGAGACGGCGAGAATACTGATTGAGCGAGGCCACGAGGTTACTTCAATAGCGTTACCTCCTGTACCGACTGGGGCACAACTACCCCCAGCAATGAAGATAGAGTTTGGCAACTACTTGGAGTTAAGTGACGAGGTTATCACTAACTATATGAAGGGATGTGAAGGTTTTGTTTTCGCCGCTGGTATCGACGAGCGAGTGGAAGGACCGGCCCCGATTTATGAATTGTTCAAAAAATACAACATCACACCGCTGGAACGTCTTCTGCGCATTGCCAAGGATTGCGGCGTGAAGCATGTCGCTATCTGCGGATCGTATTTCTCGTATTTTGCGAAAAATTGGCCTAAGAAGGAACTTACCAAATGGCATCCATATATCCGTAGCCGTGTCGATCAGGAGAACGTGGCTATGTCCTTTGCGGATGAGAATTTCAATGTTGCAGTGCTTGAGTTGCCTTATATTTTCGGAACGCAACCAGGACGCAAACCCGTTTGGGTCTTTCTGGTTGAGCAAATTCGTGGCATGAAGAAGACCATGTATCCAGGTGGAGGTACGACTATGGTGACAGTACGCCAGACAGGAGAAGCTCTAGCTGGCGCAATTGAACGTAACAGGGGCGGAAAATGTTATCCAATTGGATACTATAATCTGACTTGGGTAGAGATGCTGAAGATTATTCACAAGTATATGGGTACTCCTGATAAGAAGATTGTCACAATTCCAGATTGGCTTTATTCGCTTGGCGGCAAGCAAATTAAAAAGAAGCAGAAAGAAGCTGGACAAGAAGGCGGACTCGACATGGTTAAGTTCACAAAGATCATGTGTGCTGAGACATTTATCGACAAAAAACTCGGATGCGAGCCTCTGGGCGTTCAGCCTGACGACATTGATGCGGCTATCGGAGAC
>MTKX01006687.1_pt2 | contig 28835 bp, 19 predicted proteins | sample 1042771 | NCBI WGS metagenome assembly MTKX01 (sample SAMN06212183, study PRJNA360534) | anaerobic digester metagenome | biome: Wastewater treatment plant; material: sludge; isolation source: anaerobic digester fed with sludge from wastewater treatment plant | place: Denmark: WWTP Randers ...
CGGGCCGGAAACGGAAGAGGCGGGCGGCCGGTCAGGAGACGGGCCGGAAACGGAAGAGGCGGGTTTGGAAACCCGCCCTACAGGTCGGCGGGGCGGACTTCGCGGTGGTCGCGGGCGGAGATGTGGGCGGCCAGGGTGAACTGGAGGACGGCTTTGCCGATGCGGCCGTCGAGGACGGGAGGGGCGCCGGTGCGGAGGGCGTGGACGAGGTGGCGGGTGCAGTCGACGAAGCTGTCGTGCCACTCGACGCGGTCGATGGGGATGGGCTGCGTGCGGCCGTCGCGGAAGAGGACGAGCTCGGGGAGGTCGAGGGTGCGGGCGGTGCAGCGGTTGATCTGGAGGATGCCGCGGTCGCCGATGACCTCGACGCGGTCGTCGTCGGTGTAGTAGAGGGAGTCGATCTGCATGTTGGGGGTGTGGGCAAAGTCGAGGACGCCGTAGCGGCGGGCGCGCTTGAACTGGAACATGATGACGGCCGGGGCGTCGACGTATTGGGTGGGGACGCCGGCGGAGCTGCGGTCGATCCAGGCGTAGACGCGGTCTACCTCGCCCATGAGGTCGTAGGCCTGGGAGAAGAGGTGGTAGCCATGGTCAAAGACGAGGGGGCCTCCGCCGCACTTGGAGCTGTCCATGCGCCACACCCAGGAGCTGAGGGGCACTTTCCAGCCGGAGCCGCGCCTGCCGGTGTTGACGTGCAGGCGGATCATCTGGGGCTCGCCGATCTCGCCGGCCTGGATCATCTGGCGGGCGCGGACGTGGGGCGGATAGAAGACAAAGTTCTCAAAGACACGCAGCCGGACGCCGGCCTGGTCGGCGGCGGCGATCATGTCGGATGCTTCGGCGGTGGTGAGGGCCATGGGCTTTTGGACGGAGACGTGCTTGCCGGCACGGCAGGCGGCGACGGTCATGGGGGCGTGCAGGTGGTGGGGGACGAGGAGCTCGACGAGATCGACCTGGGGGTCGGCGAGGAGGGCCTGGTAGTCGGTGTAGACGCGCTCGACGCCCCAGGCGGCGGCGCGGGCGGCGGCACGCCGGCGGTTGGTGTCGCAGACGGCGACGACGCGGGCTTCGGCGAGGTCGCGGTAGCCCATGTGGTGCAGGTCGGAGATGCGGCCGCAGCCGACGATGGCGACGCCTAGAGGGTGGGTCATCCGGGTACCTCTCTATTGTTCCTCGGAGCGCTCGCGCTCGTAGCGGGCACGGAGGTCGGACAGGTAGGTGGGCACGGGGACGTCCCACCAGCCGACGGCGGGGCTGCCGGAGAGGGGGTAGGTGCGCTCGACCATGACTTCGACGACGGCGGGCTGCCGGGAAGCGAAGGCGCGTTGGAGGGCGGGGCGCACGTCGGCGGGGGCGGAGACCCTCTCGCCGTGGCAGCCGAAGGCGCGGGCAAGGGCGGCGAGGTCGGGGGTGATGGTGGCGCCGTCGCGGAGGAACTCGGCGCCGGCGGCGCGCTCCTGGCCGTAGACGGCGGCCTGGAGGTCGCGGATGGCGAGCCAGCCGGCGTTGTTGGCGACGACGTAGACGGCGGGGATGCCGTACTGGACGGCGGTGGCGAGCTCCTGGCAGGTCATGAGAAAGTCGCCGTCGCCGACGAGGCCGACGACCTGGCGGTGCGGGGCGCCGAGCTTGGCGCCGAGGGCGGCGGGCACGGTCCAGCCCATGGTGCTAAAGCCGCCGGCGGTGAGGTTGGTGCCGGGCTCGTAGACCATGGCCTCCTGGAACCACTGGGCCTGGACGTTGCCGGAGGAGGTGACGACGATGGCGTCGCGGTCGAGGTGGGCGCGCAGCTCGGCGATCAGCCGGGAGATGGTGACGGGGGTGTGGTCGGAGGAGGCGGCCTCGCGCACCTGGGCGAGCCAGCCGGCGCGCAGCTGGGCGATCTCGGCGAGGTAGGCGGTGCGGTCGGGCAGGGCAGGGCCGGCGCGCAGGCTCTCGGCGAGGGCGGCGAGGCCGGCGCGGGCGTCGGCGACGATGCCGACCTCGGCGGGGTAGTTCTTGCCGATCTCGCCGGGGTCGAGGTCGAGGTGGATGAGGCGGGTGGGGGGGATGGCGTAGGTGATGCCGCGGCGGTAGGAGGAGGTGGATTCGTCGGCAAAGCGCATGCCGACGGCGAGGAGGACGTCGGCGCTGCGGGTGAGGGCGCTGCCGCAGGTGGTGCCCTTGGAGCCGCCGTGGAAGCCGGCGAGGGGATGGTCCTCGGGGAAGGCGCCCTTGCCCATCATGGTGGTGACGACGGGCGCGCCGAGGAGCTCGGCGAGGGCGCGCAGCTCGGGGGCGGCGCCGGCGGCGATGACCCCACCACCGGCGACGATGACGGGCCGGCGGGCGGAGGCGAGGAGGCGGCCGGCGGCGGCGATGCAGGCGGGGTCGGGCAGGAGGGCGGCGGAGGGACGGCAGGCACCGGGCGCGGGCAGGGCGGCGCCGACTTCGACGTCGTCGCACTGGACGTCCATGGGCAGGTCGACGGCGACGGGGCCGCGGCGGCCGGTGAGCATCTCGGCGAAGGCGCGGCGGAGGATGCGGGGGAGGCGCGCGGCGCTGGTCGGGCGCCAGGTGCGCTTGGTGATCGGCTCGAAGACGGCGAGGCTGCCGGCGTCGGCTTGGCGCTCGATCTCCTGCAGGACGCCGCGGCCGGCCATGTGGGTGTGGCTGTTGCCGGTGAGGAGGAGGACGGGGATGCCGTCGACGTAGCAGGAGGCGACGCCGATGACGGTGTTCATGGCGCCGGGGCCGATGGAGGTAAAGACGGCGAGGGGGGTGCCGGTGACGCGGTAGTAGCCGTCGGCGAGGTGGACGGCGGCCTGCTCGTGGCGGACCTGGAGGGGCTTGAGGCGGTCCTGGCCGAGGAGGGCGTCGGAAAGGCCGAGGGTGCCATGGCCGGGGATGCCGACGAGGTAGGGGACGCCCTCGGAGATCAGGGTTTGGACGATGATCTGGCCGCCGGTGAGTCTCATGGGGTCTTCTCCTGGAGCTGCTGGAGGAGCTGGGCGTGGGTGCGGCGGGTGATCGGGTAGCGGATGAGGAGGGGGAGGGCGGCGGCGAAGAAGAGGAGCGGCACGGGGCCGAAGAAGAGGCGGATGCCGGATAGGGTGTGGGGGCTCTGGGCGACGTTGGGGACGTAGCCGTAGAGCTGGAGGATCCAGCCGGTGGCGGCGATGCCGAGGGCGTCGGAGAGCTTGGTGACGAGGCCCCAGACGCCGTAGTAGATGCCGCTGCGGTGCTCGCCGCTCTGGAGACGGTCCATCTCGACGACATCGGGCACCATGGCCCAGGGAAAGACCCACTGGGCGGAGAAGCCGATGCCGGCGACGACGGCGATGACATAGATCCAGGGGCTGGGGCCCTGGGGCAGGAAGAAGGTGGCGGCGACGGCGAGGGCGCCGATGGTGAGGCCGAGGGCGTAGGCGGGGCCCTTGTTCCAGCGGGCGGCGAGCCAGCGCCAGGGGAAGAGGAAGAGGGCGACGCAGACGAGCATGAGGCCCATGACGAGAAAGACCTGGCTCTCCATGGCGAGCTGGTAGATCAGGAAGTAGGCCATGAGGGTCTTGATGAGGGCGAAGGCGGTGTTGGCGAGGAGGTAGGCGATGAGGAGGCGGACGAAGGGGCGGTTGCGGAAGGCGTCGAGGAGGGCGCGCCAGGGCGCGGCGCTGGCTGCGCTGCGGGCGACCTGGACGCGCTCGCGCAGGCCGGCGGCGGCAATCCAGAGGACGACGCAGGCGAGGATGCCGTAGACGATGCCGACCATGCCGTAGCCGTCGCGCTTGGAGGCGGCGAGGCCGACGAGGAAGGGGGTGAGGGCGGCGCCGATGATGTAGGCGGGCACGGCGAGCACCATGCGCCAGGCGGTGAGGCTGGAGCGCTCGTCGTAGTCGTCGGTGAGCTCGGCGGTGAGGGCGTAGTAGGGGACGTTGGTGAGGGTCCAGACTGTGTCGAAGAGGATGAAGGTGCCGGCGATCCAGAGGAAGGTGCCGGCGTTGGAGAGGCCGGCGGGGACGCGCCAGAGGAGGATGACGGCGATGGCGAGGGGCAGGGCGCCAAAGATCATGTAGACGCGGCGCTTGCCGAAGCGGGAGCGGGTCCGGTCGGAGAACCAGCCGAAGAGGGGGTCGTTGATGCCGTCCCAGATCTTGCCGATGAGGAGGGCGCTGGAGGCGAGGGCGGGGGCGATGAGGGCGCCGTCGGTGTAAAAGACCATGAGGAAGAACTGGATGGCGGAGTTGACGATGGCGTTGCCGGTGTCTCCGACGCCGTAGAGGAGCTTGGTGGTCCAGCGAAGCTTTTGGCTCTGCTCCATGTCTCACCCTCCGAATCGAAATGTTGGGAAGAGAATGTGCGATTGAGGCGAGGGGATTATAGCACGGAAGGGGCAAGTCGCAAGGGGCAAGGGACAAGTGTCAAGGGGCAAGTGCGAGAGGACGATGGACGATGGACGATGAGGTGCGCCGCACCGGGGGCGGAGCGGAATCTAAAGCCAGAGGGCGCCGCGGTCGGCGCCGGTGACGGATTGGCGGTAGGCGGCGAGGAGGCCGGGGGCGGGGTGGTCGGGGCGCGGGGGGAGGTTCTGCAGGCGCTGTTGGAGCTGGCCGGCGGGCAGGAGGAGCTGGAGACGGTTCTCAAGGACGTTGATCTCGATGGGGTCGCCGTCCTGGACGCAGGCGAGGGGACCGCCGTCCCAGGCCTCGGGGCAGACGTGGCCGACGCACGGGCCGCGCGTGGCGCCGGAGAAGCGGCCGTCGGTGACCATGGCGACGGAGGTGTGGAGGCCCATGCCGACGAGCATGGCGGCGGGGATGGAAAGCTCGCGCATGCCGGGGCCGCCCTTGGGCCCCTCGTGGCGGACGACGAGGACGGAGCCGGGGCGCACCTCGCGGTGGAGGAGGTAGTCGCGCACCTGCTCTTCGGAGTCAAAGACGACGGCGGGGCCGGTGTGGACTTGCATGGCGGGCTCGATGCCGATCTTTTTGACGACGGCGCCCAGGGGGGCGAGGTTGCCCCACAGGACGGCAAAGGCGCCGTCGGGGGCATAGGGGTCGGAGGCGGGCCGCAGGACGCCGGAGCGGGGGCCGGCAGCGGCAGGGGGGACGCCGGCGAGCCGCTCGCCGAGGGTGCCGCCCATGCCGACGGGCACCTGGAGGTCGAGGTGGGCCTCGATCGACTTGAGGACGGCGAGCACGCCGCCGGCCTGGTGGTAGCTGGTGAGGTTGTGCTCGGAGGAGGGCTTGAGCCGGGCGACGACGGGCACGGAGGATTGGAGGCGCTGGAAGGCCGCCAGGTCGAGGGGCAGGCCCATGCGCGATGCGACGGCGAGAAGGTGCAGGAGGGCGTTGGTGGAGCCGCCGGAGGCGGAGATGTACTTGATGCCGTTCTCGAGGGCGCGGCGGTCGAGGATGTGCGCCAGGGGGAGGCCCTGGCGGACGAGGTCGACGATGCGCTCGCCAACGTCGCGGGCCTGGCGGAGCTTGGCGCCTTCGAAGGCGAGGAGGGTGGAGGAGCCGAAGGGGGCGAGGCCGGCGGCCTCGAGGAAGGAGCCCATGGTGTTGGCGGTGCCCATCATGGAGCAGGTGCCGGGCGAGGCGCAAAAGCTCTCCTGCCAGCGGAGGAAGGTCTCGTGGTCGATCTCGCCGCGGCGGCGGAGGCCGATGGCCTCCTTGAGGTCGGAGGTGACGACGGTGCGGTCGCCGAGGGGGCAGGGGAGCATGGCGCCGGCGGTGAGGAAGAGGGTGGGCAGGTTGAGGCGGACGGCGGCCATGAGCATGCCGGGGAGGACCTTGTCGCAGGAGGCGAGCAGGACGATGCCCTCGAAGCCGTGGGCGCGGACCATGGCTTCGACGGAGGCGGCGATGAGGTCGCGCTGGGGCAGGATGTAGTGCATGCCGGGCCCCTGGGCCATGCCGTCGCAGGGGGCGGGGACCATGAACTCGGCCGGCGAGCCGCCGGCGATCCAGATGCCCTCCTTGACGCGCTGGCTGAGCTCTTTGAGGGGCTGATGGCCGGGGTTGACGTCGGTCCAGGAGCTGACGACGGCGATCTGCGGCTTGTCGAGGTCGGCGCGCCGGTAGCCGACGGCGTGCATGAGGCCGCGGTAGTAGGCCTCGGTGATGTCGTCGGGGCTGCCGCGGTGGGCGCTCATGGCTACATCCAGCGGCCGGCCGGGAGCTTGGCGCGCACGAGCCGGCGGAAGGCCTGCTCCTTCCGCGGCGAGTCGAAGGCGCGCTTGGGGACGAAGCGGACCATGTGCTTGCTGGCGGAGAGGCAGAGGAGAAAGTCGGCCCGGGTCTCGACGACCTGGCGGAAGGCGTCCCAGCCCAGCCTGGACTCGGCCGTGCCGGTGGTGATGACGACCTGGGTGTCGTCGAACTGCATGGTGGTCTCGCGGCGGAGGGACGGGTCGCGCTCCACCTGGCGCCGCATGCGGTAGGGCTGCCAGAGAAAGACGGCGAGCGCGGCGATGAGGGGAGCGCCGATGACCAGGAGCCAGAGGAGCAGGCACTGCTGGCTCTGGCTTGTGAAGGCCCACAGGAAGAGCAGGAGGACGACGACCATGCCGGCGAGGGAGAGCCAGAGGGCAGGGGTGCGGAGCGAGTGGGCGCGCATGACGCGGCTATAGTCCCTGCCGTCGGGCGTGAAGTGGAGCTGGATCGTGTCTGCCATGACGGGATGCCCCTTTCCGGGCGGCGCCGCTGGGGCGACCGCCGGACCTATTGTAGCAGATGGCTGCCCAGGAAGGCAAGCAGGCGCTCCCAGGCCAACGCGGCGGAGGGGGCGTGGTAGGCGTCGGGGCGGTCGGACTCGAAGAACCAGTGGGAGGTGCCGGGGTAGAGGTGGAACTCGGCGGTGCGGCCGGCCTTTTGGAGGGCCTTTTGCTGGCTCTTGGCGCCGGAGGCGGAGAGGTAGGGGTCGGTCTCGGCCAGGTGGAACTGGAAGGCGGAGCGCCCGGCGGTGTAGTCGCCGCCGCGGCTGCCGTAAAAGACGGCGGTCGCGGCGATGGGCACGGCCGGCTGCTCCTCCAGCCAGAGGGCGTAGTAGCCGCCGAGGGATAATCCGACGACGCCGATGCTTGAGGCCGGGCCGGTGAAGGCTTGGAGGAGGGCGGCCGCCTGGAGGATCTCCTGGTGGGCGGTGTCCTGTTTCAATTTGCCGCGGAGCTTTTTTGCGCCGGCGATGGTGTCGGCGGTCGCGCCGTGATAGAGGTCGGGGGCGAGGGCGCGCAGGCCGGCGGCGGCGAGGCGGTCGCAGAAGGTTCGGATGAAGGGGTTGAGGCCCCACCAGGCGTGCAGGACGAGCACGCCGGGGCCGGTGCCGGCCGGGGGCTGGGCGAGGTAGGCGCCCGGGGGGATGGTTGGGTCGGGTTGGTTCATCATGAGATGTCCTCTCTAGTGAAATGGGACAGGCGCGTAGGGCGCCCAGTCCACGCTCCAGCAGGTCAGCTTGTCGCCGCTGCCGGGGGGATCGCAGTAGGTGCCGTCGCCGCTCGGCCCGTCGGCAGCGCCCCAGTAGTTGTCCTCGGCCTGCATGGTGAAACCCGGCGCCCAGGAGCGGACGCCGTAGGTGAGGTTGCCATAGATGTCCGACTGGCTGATGGCGGCCGCGCCGCCGTTGTTCAGGCCGCTGCCGGCATTGTCGCGGAGCACGCTGTGCGTCACCTCCAGCGATCCATTCGGCTGGCAGGAGAGACCGGTGTTGAGGTTGTGGGCGACGACACAATGCTCGAGTGCGGCTTGGCCGCCCTCCGCGCAGAAGAGGCCGGCCGCCTCGTAGCCGCCGTAGAAGAGGCTGCTGTGGGCGAGGGTTGCCTCGCCGCCGTTGTCGACGTAGATGGCCCGCCAGTCACCGGGGAGCGGCTGGGTCGCGCTGCCGTCGCCGTTGGTGTCTCCGCCGTAGGTGTCGTCCCAGTAGGAGGTAAAGACGATGGGGAGGCCGGGGGTGCCGTGGGCCACGAGGGTGCCGCCGACGAGAAGGATGCCGGTCCCGCGCTTCCAGTGCGGGGGGGACCAGTACTCTTTCGCGGCGGCGAACTTGACGACGACGCCGGGCTCGATCTCGAGGCGCCCGCCGGCGGAGATGGGCATGGCCCACACGACGTAGGGGAAATCGGGGTTGGGCGCCCAGTGACACTCCTCGGAGGGGAAGACAAAGCCCTCGATGAAGAGGCCGTTTACGCCCCCGTTGCCCGAGCCGGTGTTGCCGCGCATCTCGGTCGCGTAGCCGCAGCCTCCGTTAAAGATCAGGTAGGCCGCGTAGACGCCGTTGCCGTCCATGCGGTTGTCCAACAGGACGGGGGAGATGGCCGCCAAATTGCCGAAGTAGTAGAGGCCGCGGGCGGCATTGTGGCTGAGGACGCTGCGCTCCAGGCGCAGCGCACCATCCTGGGCGTAGATGCCGTTGTCGGCGCTGAAGGTGAAGGTGCTGTCGGTCACCTCGGCCTCGGCGCCGAGGAGCTCCAGGTTGGCGAGGTCGTAGCCGGCGTAGCGCACGTCGGCGTATGCGATCTCGGAGTACCCCGCGCCCCTCGGCAGGCTGTGCATGACGAGCGGCAGGTAGACCAAGTCGCCGAGCGGCGCACGATCGGGGGGCGGCGGCGGAGCGGGCGGCGCAGGGGGCGGCGGGACGTCGGCCGGCTCGATCAGGATCCCGCGCCAGTCGCCGGGCGCGGGCTGCACCGCCCCTTGATCGGCGTTGGTGTCGCCGCCGGCCGAGTCGTCGGCCAGCGAGGTGAATATGACGGGGCTGGCGGCCGTGCCCTGGACCTGGAGGGTGCCGTAGACCAGGATCTTGGCCGTGTCGGGGGAGTCTCCGCCTGCCTTGAAGATGGCGCCGGCAGCGATGGTGAGGGTCGACCCGGGAGAGGTGGCCAGTGGGTGGACGACGTAGGGCAGGCCGGGGTTGGGGTCGAGGGTGGCGCCGTTGAGCACGCCGGCCAGGCCGATGCCGTTGGTGCCGTTTCCACTCCCGGTGTTGCCAGCCAGGGTGGGAGCCATGTAGGTGGCGCCGTCTGCGGAGAGGGAGAGGGCGTAGCCGCCATTGTCCTGAAAGGTGTTCCCGGAGATGCGGGGGGAGGGCGGCAGGGACGAGGTGGCAAAGTGCAGGCCGTCGCCCCCGTTGTGGTGGACGTGGGAGCCGGTGACCTCCAGGTAGCCGTCGTATGCGGTGATGCCGGCGTGGCTGCCGTGGCGGACCTCGCTGTCCCGGACCCAGAGGGCCCCGCCCAGCAGCTCGATCGCGGCGCTGCCGTCCTTTCCGGCATACTCCACGACCACGTCGTGGAGCAAGGAGGCGCTGTGGTCCTCGGCAAAGCCAAGCCCTCGCCAGTCGCCGGGGGCAGGTGCCGAAGCGGAGGAGGTGAAGAGGATGGGCTGGCCTGGGGTGCCGCCGGCGAGGAGGCTGCCGCGGATGAAGAGTGGGTCGCCGTTGGAGCGGACGATCACGCCGGGCGCGATGTGGAGTGTGACTCCGGCTGCCACCTCGGAATAGCAGGTGACGAGGTAGGGGCTGCCGGAAGTGGTCCACCACTGATCCTGGCTGATGGTGCCGCAGACGATCGTCTCTGGGGCGGGGGCTTGGCCGGCAGCGGAGGGGCCGGACAGGAGGGCCGGCAGGAGGCAGAGCGCGGCAGCGGCGAGTGCGACAAGCCGCCTAGCAGCCATGGTCCGCCCCTGGGCCTCCCCCCGCTGCTGCGAGGAGGAGCTGCCTAGTAGGGGAGGGCACGGCCGCGGCTGCTGAGGGGGAACCCCTGGCGGACGGGTTCCTTTTCGGGAGGGGGCGGCACCGGGGTCGGGGCTGCGGTGGGCGCGGGCTTGGGGGCGGCGGGCTTGGCCGGCGCCTTGACGGCAGGCGCCGCCGGCCAGACGGCCTGCTTGAATTGGGCGGCCCACTCGCGGGTCTGATCGAGGTAGGCTGCGCCGTGGGTGCGGCCCGGCTCGATCTGGGTGCCTTCCATCCATTCGTTGAAGGAGTTGACGATGACCCAATCGGGCTGGCTGGCGAGGGCGGCCTGCCAGCACTGGCGGTAGTAGTCGCCGCCGTCGCGCGAGCGGGCGAAGCCACCGTGCGGCCGGACGCCCCGGTCGTCGTAGCCGGGCATGACGGTGGCCACCCAGAGCTTGGCCGTGCCGTGGGTGCGGTTGTAGGTGCGCACTTTGTCGCCCCACTTGGGCAGGATGGAGGAGGGCGCCCCGCCGGTGGACCAGGCGATGCTGTAGAGGTGGTGGCCGTCAAAGACCTGCTGGTAGCCCAGGTCGGTCCCCTCGGCGATCCAGAGGGAGGTGCGGCCGGGGTCGACCTGGTCGCGGATGCTGCCCCAGGTGGAGATGGGGAGGCGCGAGACGTTGTAGAAAAAGATGACCGGCTTGCCCTGGTAGCGGAGGTAGGCAGGGCGCGCGGCATGCTCGGCCAGGAGGCGGCGCAGGTTTGCGGCGTAGCCGGCGGAGCCGGACATGAAGGGGGAGTTGATGTCGAGGACGGCGGCGACGCGAAACGCCTTCTGCTCGGCAAGGCCAAGCAGGGCGGATAGGTTGGTGTCGGTCCGGTTGCCGGCGCCCCACCAGTTGAGGACGAGGGCATCGATGCCGGCGGAGCGGGCTTCGTCGATGTGGCGCGCCATGACGGAGGTGTCGTCGGAGTTGTAGGGGGAGGGGGGGACGTCGCTGGCGCGGCCGCCGGCCCAGGAGCCGGGGTCGAACCAGGCGTAGTAGAAGGCGAGGACGAGGCGCTCGCCCTGGGCGGCGGATTGCCGTGGAGGCGTGAGGGTGGCGAGGAGTAGGGCGGCGAGGAGCAATAGGGCCGGGCGGAGCCGGCGCGGTATGTGGTTAACCATGCGGGCGAGGGTACCACACAAGGGGAGGATGGGCAAGGGGGAGGAGGCAGGGGGGAGGGACGATGGAGCGTGGACGATGGACCTTGGACGATGGACAATGGGGGTTGGACCACGGACGATGGACGATGGACCATAGACCATGGACGATGGGGGTTGGACCACGAAAGGCGCGAAAGCGGGCGAAAGGCACGAAAGGGGGGAGGGGCGCAGTCAGGAGACTGCGCCGGAGCGTGGGGAGGGGAGAGGAAGCTGAGGGTGCTGGGAGCGGACGCCGAGGAGGGTGACGGTGCTGAGGGCGAAGAGGAGGGCGAAGGCGGCAAAGACGGGGAAGTAGCCGAGGCCGGGGCTGTAGTGCTCTACCCAGTCGACGACGAGGCCGCCGATCCCGGTGCCGACCATGCCGGCACCGGCGCCGGCGAGGTTGGAGACGCCGAGGTAGAGGCCGGCTTCGGCGGACGGGACGAGGTCGGTGCCCATGGCCCAGTTGCTGGTCATGAAGAGGCCGGCGGAGATGCCGAGGATGGCGCCGACGGCGTAGATGAGGGGCATGCTGGGCACCCAGATCATGACCAGGAGGAGGAGGCCGCCGAGGGCGGCGAGCAGGCCGCTGAGGCCGACCAAGCGCTTGTGGCCCATCCGGTCGGCGAGCCAGCCGCTGAGGAGGGCGCTGGCGATGGTGGCGGGGCCGAGGATGGCCATGAGGTTGCCGAAGATGCCGGCGGCCGCGTCGTAGTCGACCTTGAAGGCGACTTCGAGGAAGTAGGGGGTGAACTTTTGGATGGAGGTGATCGCTGCCAGGAACATGAGGCGGTTGACGACCCACCAGATGAAGGAGGAGCGGCGGCGGTCGCGGCCGACGGCGGGCGCGGCCGGGCGGGCCCTGCGGAGGGCGCGGAGGAGGCCGGCGGGGCCGGCCTCGTCGAGGGTGATGAGCGCGCCGGCCCACACGCCGACGACGACGGAGACGACCATGGCGACGATGCCGCCGACGCCGATGCCGATGGGCAGGGCGGCGGAGGGGCCGGCGAGGGGCCAGGCGATGAGGCCAGCCAGCCCGCCCAGGATGCCCCCGGCGAGGAAGCCGGCGATGGCGCCGGCGACGATGCCGCCGAGCATGCCGAGGACGCGCAGCAGGGGCGGCCAGAAGGGGGTGGTGGGTTTCTCTCGGAGGGGCTCCTCCTTTACGAGGAGGACGGTGAGGAGCATGACGACCAGGAGGGTGGCGCCGGTGACGACGATGGCCCACGACATCTGCCCGGCCTCGATGATCTTGGCGATGGTGATCCCGACGACAAAGATGGCGACGAGCTCCATGACGGCCTTGACGGCGGAGGCGCGGCCGCGCTTGTCTTCGTCGGCGACGAGGTCGGGGATGAGCCCTTGGAGGGGGCCGTGGGAGACGTTGGCGGAGAACTGGAGCAGGAGGGTGGCGAGGAGGAGGGGCCAGAAGCCCCAGGAGAGGCCGACGGCGGCGAGGAAAAGGAGGTCGAGGAGGACGCCGACGAAGATGAAGGGTCGACGCCGGCCGAAGCGGGAGGTGCTGCGGTCGCTGAGGAGGCCGGCTGCCGGCTGGACGAGCATGGCGATGACCAGGCCGGCGGAGTTGATCACGCCGAGGGCGGTGTTTTTGACGGAGGCGTCGACAAAGTTTTCGAGGAGGCCGGGCGTGATGACGTTCATGGCGGTGTTGCGGATGTTGAGGCCCAGCCAGAAGAGGTTGATCCAGAGGAAGTCGTGCCAACGGAGACGCTTCATGTGGCCCTCGCGCTAGGTTGGGTTGCGATTGTCCGGATGCGCCGGCGATTGGATTGTAGCAGGTTTTGGGGTGGATGCAAGGGGGGAGGGTGGATCACCCCCTCACCCCAGCCCTCTCCCCGTCGGGGAGAGGGAGCCGGAGGAACTAGCCGGTCGCTTGGAGGTCGGTGTCGTCGGGGACGGGGTGGCCGGCCTGGGTGAGGAGAAGGGGCCGGAGGCGGCGGCGGATGGTGTCGCCGGAGACGATGCAGCGGGCGACGTCGGGACGGGAAGGGATCTCGTACATGACGTCGAGCAGGGCTTCTTCGAGTAGGGTGCGGAGGCCGCGGGCGCCTGTCTTGCGGCCCATGGCCTCTTCGGCGATGGCCTCGAGGGCGTCGTCGGTGAAGACGAGCTCGACGCCGTCGAGCTCGAAGAGGCGCTTGAACTGCTTGACGAGGGCGTTCTTGGGCTCGGTGAGGATGGAGATCATGGCCGGCCGGTCGAGCGGCTCGACGCTGACGAGGACGGGCAGGCGGCCGACAAGCTCGGGGATGACGCCGAAGCGCATCAGGTCGTCGGGGGTGATCTGGCGCAGCAGCTCGGCAGTGGTCATGGCGCCGCGGCGGACGCCCTCGCTGCCGGCGGCGAAGCCGACGCGGCCCTTGGCCCCGACACGCTCGCCGACGATCTTGTCGAGGCCCTCGAAGGTCCCGCCGCAGATGAAGAGGATGTCGGTGGTGTTGATGCGGATGAACTCTTGCTGGGGGTGCTTGCGCCCGCCGTGGGGCGGGACGTTGATCTCGGCACCCTCGACGATCTTGAGGAGGGCCTGCTGGACGCCTTCGCCGGAGACGTCGCGGGTGATGCTGGGGTTGTCGCCGGACTTGCGGCCGGTCTTGTCGATCTCGTCGATGTAGATGATGCCCTTGGCGGCGCGCGGAATGTCATAGTCGGCGGCCTGGATCAGCCCGAGGAGGATCGTCTCGACGTCCTCGCCGACGTAGCCGGCCTCGGTGAGGGCGGTGGCGTCGGCGATGGAAAAGGGGACGTCCAGGATGCGGGCGAGGGTCTGGGCGAGGAGGGTCTTGCCGCAGCCGGTGGGGCCGACGAGGAGGATGTTGCTCTTCTGGAGCTCGACGTCGTTGGTCGAGCTGCCGGCATAGATGCGCTTGTAGTGGTTGTAGACCGCCACGGCGAGCACTTTTCTGGCCCGCTCCTGGCCGACCACGTACTCGCCGAGCCGCGCGGTGATCTCGCGGGGCGAGGGGAGCTGTGCGACACGGGCGGTGGCTTGACCCGCCTGGGACTGCAGCTGCTCCTCTTCCAGGATTTCGGTGCAGATGGCGACGCACTCGTCGCAGATGTAGACGTCGCCATCTTGGCCGGGGAACAGACGTCCGACCTCGTCATAGGTGCGGTGGCAAAAGGCGCAGATCTGTCCGTCCGTCCCCCGACGCTGCATGGTGATTACTTTTCCGCCGTGTCCTGCGGCTCTGGCTTGGGCACGGCCTCGCCCAGGACTTCGTCGACGATGCCGTACTCGACGGCGCGCTTGGCGTCCATGAAATGGTCGCGGTCAAAGTCCTCGGCGAGCTTTTCGGCGGGCTGCTTGGTGTGCTTGGAGAGGATGCTGAAGAGCAGGTCCTGCATGCGCTTGAGCTCTTTGTACTGGATCTCGACGTCGGGCGCGTAGCCGCGAGCGCCTCCGCCGGCGGGGTGCATGTGGATGGTGGCGTGGGGGAGAGCAAAGCGCCGTCCCCTGCGCCCCGCGGCCAGGAGGACTGTGCCCAGGCTGGCCGTCCAGCCGACGGCGATGGTGGAGACGGGGGCACGCACCATCTGCATCGTGTCGTAGATGGCGAGGCCGGGGTAGATCTCGCCGCCGGGCGAGTTGATGTAGAGCTGGATCTCCCGCTCGGGGTTCTCGCGGTCAAGGAAGAGGAGCTGGGCCACGATGATGTTGGAGACCTGGTCGTTGATGGGCGTGCCGAGGAAGACGATGCGCTCCTTGAGCAGGAGCGAATAGATGTCGTAGGCGCGCTCGCCACGGCCGGTGGTCTCGATGACCATGGGGATCAGGCTGGACTCGATCATGAAACCTCCTCGTCTTGGGTCTCTGTGTCTGGGGGTGCGGCTTCGGCCTCCGCGGGTGCGGCGTCGGCTTCCGCGGGTGCGACTTCGGCGGCTTCGGGCTCCGGCAGCGGGGGCGCTTCGCCCATGCCGATCGCGATGATGCGGTGCTGGGCCTTGGTGGTCAGGATGTCTGCGGCGACCGAAAGGCGGCCCTCGGGGCCGGTGATGGCCTGGCGCAGGGACTCGTCTTCGTCACCCAGCTGGGAAAGCAGGCGCTCGACCTCGGCATCGACCTCGTCCTCGGTGACCACCAGCCCTTCGCGCACGGCCACTTCGTCCAGCACGAGGCGCTTCTTGAGGCGCACCTCGGCCGCGGGACGGAAGTCGGCCTTGTAGGCCTCGCGGGTCTTGCCGACCATCTGGAGGTACTTGTCCATCTGGATGCCGGCGCCCTCGAGGTCGCGCTCCATCCGGCTCATGGCGCGATCGGACTCGTGGTCGACGGCCTGGGGCGGATAGTCGATCTTGACGGCCTGGTCGACGATGGCCTGGAGGAGCTTGTCCAGGTAGTCGGGCCGGGCGGCGTCGACTGCCTCTGCCTCCAGCTGCTGCCGGATGGCGGCCTGGAGGCCGGCAAGGGAATCGTAGTCGCCGACGACGAGCGCAAAGTCGTCGTCGATGGGCAGGAGCTCTTTCTCTTTGACGGCGTGGAGGTGGGCGGTGAAGGTGGCCTCCTTGCCGGCGAGCTGATCGTCTTCGTGACGGGCGGGATAGGTCAGGTTGAAGGTCTTGGTCTCGTCAGCCGCCATGCCGACGAGCTGTTCGGCAAGGCCGGGGACGGGCAGGGTGGCCTTTTCTCGCAGGATGATCTCTAGGCCCTCTTCCTTGTCGACCTCTTTTTCGCCGATCTTGGCGGTCAGGTCGAGCACGACGAGGTCACCCATGGCGGCCGGCCGGTCGACGGGGACCCATTGGGCATGGGTGTCCTGGACCTCTTTGAGGCGTGCCTCTACCTGCTCGTCGGTGACCGGCTGCGTCTCGAAGGGCAGCCGCAGGGCGCGGTAGTCGCCGGGATCGACCTCGGGCATGAGCGGCAGCAGGACGGTCATGCGGAAGGGGTCCCACTCGACATCGCGCAGCTCGCCCATCTGGTACGGCTCGTCCTCGACCTGCTTGAGCGCTTCTTCGTACCACTGCTGGCCGAAATCCTCGATCGCCTGCTCCTGGATGGCGGGGCGCCCAAAGGCGCGGAGCACCGCGGCAAAGGGGGCATGGCCGCGCCGGTAACCCGGCACGTTGAACTTTTTGGAGATCTTGCGGGCCGACTCGCGCAGCTTCTCGTCAACCTCGGCTGCTTCCAACTCGACGATGACATTGAGCTGGCAGTGTTCCAGCCGCTCGGTTGTTACTCTCATGTCTACTCAATTCCTCTCTCGTCGGGGCGATAGAATGCACCGGTCAGTATACCGCGCTTTGGCGGGCGTGCCAAACAGGCGACTATGGGTTGCCGCGGGAAACGTGGAGCGTCGCGAGGTGGACCAAGTCGTCCTTCCACTGCTCCATGACCTGGCGGTCGTCGCTGCCGCCCAGGCGCCACGCGACGGCAGGCAGCCGGTCGTTGGTGCCGGGCAGGTAGAGCCCGCCGAAGAGCTGGTAGGCGCCTTCGGGCAGGTCGGCGGGAAGGTCGAGCCGGTAGGCGTCGGATACGACCGCACCGGCGAACCAGAGCCGGGTTGGGAAGCGGCCGTTGAGGGGCGGGTGGTCGTCCTGCACGATGTCCTTGCCCTCGGGGCCGACGAGGTGCACGAAGCCGGTGTAGTCTTCGGTGATGCGGTCGAGCGCCTGCCATTGGAGCGTGACGGTCACGACCTCGCCGGGCCGGGCCGTGGCGGCGGAGAGGTGGACTCCGGCAAGGCGGATCACGCCGGCAAGGACCGTGTCGGTGGGCAGGTTGGGCTCGGGAACGGGCCATTCGTCCGGGACGAGGGCGACCTCCCCGGCCTGCACATTGTCCAGCAGGGTGCCGCCGGCGGAATAGGCCGGCACCTCCTCGAGCGTGTCGAGGTCGTAGAGGCCAACGTCAAAGCGGACCAGGCTGGGCCCCTCCACGGTGGTGGAGATCATGACCTGGAGGGTGTCTTCGATGATCTCTCCCGGCTTCCAGAGGCTGGTGGGATACATGCCGTTGCCGGGGTAGGTGTCTACCTGGCCGACCCCCTGGCCGTCGAGCGTCCGGGCGTGGACAAAGACGCTATAGTTCTGATCGGTCGCCGCCCGCACGCGCCAGACGAGGGTCAGGGGGAGCCGATCTTGGGAGTGGACGGGCCGGTCGCGGGCGCCCTCCGGATGAAGGTAGCCGAGGAGCTCGCAGCAATCGCCAAAGCGGACGCCGAGGGGGGAGGGCAGCGCCGAGAGGTCGCCGGGCGAGCGGACCGTCTTGGGCAGGGGATAGGCGGGCTTGAGGACGAGCTGGGGGCAGAGGGCGGCCCACACGAGCCAGAGGGCGAGGGCAGCGACGCCGACGGGGCGCCGGGCCGGCCTGGGCAGCAGCTCGGCCCAGCCGGTCACGAGGAAGAGGGCAATCGCGGAGAGAGCGGGAAAGAGCAGGCGGCCCTGGCTGGCAAGGGTGAAGGTGGTCCAGCGCAGGAGGCCGACGGCGACAAGGAGCGTCCAGGCCAAGAGGAGCAGGAGCGCAGGGCGGGTGCCGGCGGGCCCGGCGCGGCGGGAGCGGGCCAGGAAGAGCGCGAAGCCGACGGCGCCGAGCAGGGTGAGGGCGTCCATGATCCAGTAGAAGGGCTGCGGGGCGAGGATGGAGAACCATCCGAAGAGGAGCCAGAAGGAGTAGCGGAAGCCGCGGAACTCGCCGATCACGCCGGACAGGGTGACGGGCAGCGCGCGCCGGTAGCCGACGACGGCGAGGTGGGTCTGGATGCCGGTGAGCTCTCCGTAGAGCCGGAGGTTGCGCAGGAACCACCACCCGCTGACGGCGAGGGCCGCGAGCAGGAGCACGCCGCCGGCAAGCGCGAGCCAGCGCCAGCGGCGGGCGCGCCAGGCGAGGTAGAGACAAACCGCGGCCGCCAGGGGCCAGAGGAGGAGGCCGGCCGCCTTGGAGAGGGCGCCGAGCCCCAGCAGGACCCCGACGAGGGCCAGGTGGGCCGGGCCGGGCAGATCGGTGCGCTTGAGCCAGCCCACGAGGAGGACCAGGACCCAGGCCGAGATGAGGATGACGAGGTTGTCGTTGTTGGCCGAGGCGCTGAGGAAGAGGAACTGGGGCATGAAGGCGACCAACCCGCCCATCCCGAGCGCAATGCCGGGCCGGTCGGGCCAGACGATCCGCCCGAGGCGGTAGACGGCAACGAGGGTGCCGAGGGCCATGAGGGTGGAGACGAGGCGGGCGAGGTGGACGAAGAGGACGGTGCCGCGGTAGGGCCACTGCTCCGCCTGCGGGTCGTGCAGGACGACGTTCTTGTTGCCGGGGAGGAGGGGCTTGCCGAGTGTGGCGTAGGGGTTCAGCACGGCGAGCCGGTCGGGGGGATCGTGCGGGACGCCGCCCACGAGGCCGGCCAGGACCCAGTAGTAGAGGGGAGGCTGGGTGCCTTCCTGGCGCCAGGGGCCGAGGTCGTCGGGATCGACGACGGGCAGGGTGCCCTTGTCGTCCAGCCAGGCGACAAAGGCGAGGTGCTCTAGCTCGTCCGGCGACTCGAAGATGGGGATGGTGGCGTTGTAGTAGAGTGCCAACCCCAGGAAAATGAGAAGCAGGACGGCGAACGCTCTGGCGTTTTTCATACCACGAGTGATTTGGCCTTTAACTCCCTTTCCACCTGGGAGAACCCATCCTCGGCGGCCTGCTGCTCGACCCAGGCCAGGAGGTCGGAGAGGCCATCGTGCAGCGACACGCGCGGCTCGAAGCCGAGCAGGCGGCGCGCCCTGCCGATATCGGAATAGCAATGCCGGATGTCGCCGGCGCGGTATTGGTGCCGGATGTCGGCCTGGACCTGGCCGCCGGTCAGGTGCTGGGAGAGCATCTCGGCGACCTGGGCGACGGAGGTGGGCACGCCGGTGCCGAGGTTAAAGACCTGGTGGTCGGCCTCGGGGCGCTCCATCGCCAGGAGCAGGCCCTGCACGATGTCGGTGACGTGGACAAAGTCGCGGCTCTGCCGGCCGTCCTCGTAGATGACGGGCGGTTGGCCGTTGAGGAGGCGGCTGGAGAAGATGGCCATCACGCCGGTGTAGGGGTTGGAGAGGGCCTGCCGCGGGCCATAGACGTTGAAGAAGCGGAGGGCTACGGCGGGCAGGCCGTAGGCGAGGCCGGTGCAGAGGAACATTTCCTCGTGGTCGCGCTTGGTTACGGCGTAGATGGAGGTGGGGAAAAGGGGCTTGTGCTCGCCGGTGGGCAAGGGCTGCACGTCGCGGCCGCAGGCGGGGCACTTCATCTCCCAGTCGCGGGCCCTGAGCTGGGCCTCGGTGCGAAGCCTGGGATGGACGGTGCCGCACTCGGCGCAGGAGTAGGCGCCCTCGCCGTAGATGGACATGGAGGAGGCCACCAGTACCTTGCGGACGCGGTGCTTGGTGTTGGCGAGGAGGTCCAGCAGGGCGGCGCCGCCGAGGGTGTTCATCTCGGTGTAGTAGTGGATCTGGTACATCGACTGGCCGACGCCGACGGCAGCGGCGAGGTGGTAGACGACGTCGACGCCCTGGAGGGCGGCGGCGAGCGCCTGCCTGTCGCGGACGTCGCCCTTGACGAACTCGGCAGAGGGGTTGAGGTAGGCAGGCACGGCCTGCTGCGGCCCGTGCACCTGCGGCACCAGGGCGTCGAACACGCGGACGCGGTGCCCTTTCTGCAGCAGGGCATCGACCAGGAAAGAGCCGATGAAGCCGGCCCCGCCGGTGACGAGTACGGTTTCGGACATGGTTCCTCCTATCCGGAAGGGCTGGGCTGCGAAGGCCATCCTCCGGGCGAATCACTTATACCACGTAAGGCAGGGGGTGTCAATGGCGGCGGAAGATTGGAGGAGGCAGACGGGCGGTGCTATACTCGGCGGCGGAGGGCCGCGATGACACTGGAAGAGCAAGTGGGCGCGCTTTTGCTGGAACAGGAGCTGACGCTGGCAACAGCCGAGTCGTGCACGGGGGGCCTGGTGGGCCACCGGCTGACGAACGTGGTGGGCAGCTCGGCGTACTATGTGGGCGGGGTCGTCGCCTACTCGTACGAGGCGAAGGAACGGCTGCTGGGGGTGCGGCATGAGACGTTGGCCGCGCACGGGGCCGTGAGCGAAGAGACGGCGCGGGAGATGGCGCGCGGGGCGAGGGAGCGGCTGCATGCGAGCATCGCGGTGGCGGTCACGGGCATTGCCGGGCCGGGCGGCGGGATGCCGAACAAGCCGGTGGGGCTGGTGTACGTTGCGCTGGCGGCACCGGAGGCGGAGATGTGCGAGGAGCACACCTGGCAGGGTGACCGCCTGTCCAACAAGCGGCGCTCGGCAGAGGCGGCGCTGCGCCTGGTGATCTCTTTCCTGCGGAAGGGGGGCGGCGCCGAGGCGGGCGCCAAGCCGGCCATCGAGCTGATGCGCGAGCCGCTGGGGGTAGACATCCACCTGCGGCGGGATGGGACGGCGATCCCGCTTGGCTTTGTGTGGAGGTCGAAGCACTACCGGATCGAGTCGTGGGGCAGGGAGAGGGTGGAGGCCGGGGAGGAGTATACCTGGCACTGCTACCTGGTGCAGACGGCAGGCGGCGAGACCTGGGAGGTGTGCCAGGACAAGAAAACAGCCCAGTGGTACCTGCTTCGCCACTGGGCTGTCCGAGATCGATCGGTATAGGGACGGGGCTAGCGCGCCGCTTTCTTGGCGACACGCTCGCCGAACTGCTCGACGTTGATGATCGCCCGGCGGTGCGTGCCCTCGCCGACGAGGTCGACGCCGTCGTGCACCTGGACACGGAAGAGCAGGCGGCGGCCTTCGACTTCAATCAGTTCTGAGGTAGCGCACACCTCAAAGCCGATCGGTGTGGGCGCGAGGTGGCGGACGTCCAGTGCCACGCCGACGGTGCGGTAGCCATCGGGCAGGTGGGGGTCCACCGCTGCTACGCTGGCCCTCTCCATGAGAAGGACCATCTGCGGGGTGGCGAGGACCTTGGCAGCCCCACTGCCGAGGTGCTTGGCCGTGTGCTCGTCGGCCACGGTGAGGCGGAGTTGGGCCTGAAGGCCGGGTTGGACCTGGTCGAAGGTCATGCAGTGCCCTCGGGGCCGGCGGGCGGTGCCGGAGGGGTTTCCTCGGACGGTTGGCCGGTCCAGCTGCTGATGATCTTGCCGAACTCGCGGTTCACCTCGCGCAAAGTGGCGATGATCCCCTGCTCGACCTTGTCGGCGGCGTCGGACTCGCGGGCCTTTTCGACGGTCTCCTTGACCTGGGTGCCGAGCTTGCGCCCGGTGTCGCTGTCCTGGAAAGAGCGGACGGCGGTCTCGATCTGGCGGCCGGCTTCTTCGAGGCCCTCACGGATCTCGCCGCGGACGGAGCGGGACTCGTCGCTCTGCCAGAGTGCTTTGGCGGCGGAGCCGATCTGCTGGCCGAGGAGCCGCAGCTCGGCGACGATGTCGCTGGTGGGTTTCTGCTCGTCTGTCATTTGGTTTGCCTCCTAGTATTCTATTACGAGGTTGTCCGTGGCGCTTGGCGCCACGGGCAACCTCGTGATGATCTCTTGAAGGCTATACGCAGGAAAAAACAAAAAGGTTCTCCCGGCGACGACCTACTCTCCCAGGGACCTACGTCCCAAGTACCATCGGTGCTGGAGGGCTTAACTGCCTGGTTCGGTATGGAGCAGGGTGTTTCCCCTCCGCTTCAGTCACCAGAAGAACCTTTATGCCATTTTCAAAGGTTCGGCACCTAAAAACTGAACAGGATGTTCGACGTTTACACTAACTCACATGGCTGAATTAAGCCATTCGGCCATTAGTACGGCTAAGCTAAACGCATTACTGCGCGTACACTTGCCGCCTATCAAGCAGGTGGTCTACCTGCGGCCTTATTCCCATGAAGGGAGGGGGATCTCATCTTGAGGCGTACTTCCCACTTAGATGCTTTCAGCGGTTATCACTGCCAGACTTGGCTACCCAGCGATGCCGTTGGCACGACAACTGGCACACCAGCGGTCTGTCCACCCCGGTCCTCTCGTACTAGGGGCAGCTCCTCTCAAATCCCCTACGCCCACAGCGGATAGAGACCGACCTGTCTCACGACGGTCTGAACCCAGCTCGCGTGCCGCTTTAATGGACGAACAGTCCAACCCTTGGGACCTAATACAGCCCCAGGATGCGACGAGCCGACATCGAGGTGCCGAGCCTCCCCGTCGATGTGAACTCTTGGGGGAGACTAGCCTGTTATCCCCGGGGTAGCTTTTATCCGGTAAGCCACGGCCCTTCCACACGGAACCGTGGGATCACTAAGCCCGTCTTTCGACTCTGCTTGTCTTGTGGGACTCGCAGTCAAGCTCCCTTATGCCTTTACACTCTTCGGCTGGTTTCCATTCAGCCTGAGGGAACCTTTGGGCACCTCCATTACCGTTTGGGAGGTGACTGCCCCAGTCAAACTGCCCACCTGGCACTGTTCCCACGCCGGATCACGGACGCGGGTTAGGGTCAAGATTTCACCAGGCTGGTATTTCAAGGACGACTCCACCGAGGCTAGCGCCCCAGCTTCCAAGTCTCCCAGCTATCCTACACAAGTCAAACCCTAACTCAATACCAGGATGCAGTAAAGCTCCACGGGGTCTTTTTGTCCTGCTGCGGGAAAGGCGCATCTTCACACCCATTTCAATGTTCGCCGGGTCCCTCGTTGAGACACTGCCCCGCTCGTTACGCCGTTCGTGCGGGTCGGAACTTACCCGACAAGGAATTTCGCTACCTTAGGACCGTTATAGTTACGGCCGCCGTTCACCGGGGCTTCGGTTCAGAGCTTCGCCTTACGGCTAACCCATCCCCTTAACCTTCCGGCACTGGGCAGGCGTCAGCCCCTATACATCAGCTTTCGCTTTTGCAGAGACCTGTGCTTTTGTTAAACAGTCAGCAGGGCCATTTCTCTGCGGCCCCCTCGGGCTCTACTTGCGTATCACCCTAGTGGGGCACTCCTTCTCCCGAAGTTACGGAGTTATATTGCCGAGTTCCTTAACGAGGGTTCTCCCGATCCCCTTGGTATATTCTACCTGTCTACCTGTGTCGGTTTGTGGTACGGGCGCGCGGGTCTAACTAGGGGCTTTTCTCGGCAGCTTGAGATCAACCACTTCCGGCCTTGCGGCACCGCCATCACCTCTTGGGATCAGGCAACGGATTTTCCTATCGCCATCATTTCCCTAAAGGCTTGGCACCAGGACGACCATTACCTGGCTGGCCTACCCTCCTGCGTCACCCCATCGCTCAGACAACCCAACGCGGTTCCGGAATATTAACCGGATGTCCATCGCCTACGCCTTTGGGCCTCGACTTAGGACCGACTAACCCGACGCGGATTAACCTTCCGTCGGAAACCTTAGACAACCGGGGATCATGTTTCTCACATGATTTGCGCTACTCATGCCGGCATTCTCACTTCTGCCCGCTCCACCAGTCCTCACAGTCTGGCTTCACCGCTGGCAGAACGCTCCCCTACCATCTCCCGCTTAGCGGAAGATCCGCAGCTTCGGTGCTAGGCTTTAGCCCCGTTACATTTTCGGCGCAGGACCACGTTAGACCAGTGAGCTATTACGCACTCTTTGAAGGATGGCTGCTTCTAAGCCAACCTCCTGGCTGTCTATGTAGTCCCACATCCTTTCCCACTTAGCCTAGACTTGAGGACCTTAGCTGGCGGTCCGGGCTCTTTCCCTTTCGACCACGAAACTCATCTCCCGTGGTCCAACTGCTACGCTTGGAGTACCGGCATTCGGAGTTTGGTACGGTTTGGTAAGCTGTGAAGCCCCCTAGCCGATCCAGTGCTCTACCTCCGGTACTAAACGCGTGGCGCTAGCCCTAAAGCTATTTCGGGGAGAACAAGCTATCTCCTAGTTCGATTGGCATATCACCCCTACCCACAGCTCATCCCCTAATTTTGCAACATTAGTGGGTTCGGCCCTTCACGAAGGGTTAGCTTCGCTTCAGCCTGGCCATGGGTAGCTCACCAGGTTTCGTGTCTACTCCCTGCGACTCTGACGCCCTATTCAGACTCGCTTTCGCTGCGGCTCCGGGTGTACCTCCCTTAACCTTGCCACAGAGAGTAACTCGCCGGCTCATGCTCCGAAAGGCACGCCGTCAGACCTACCAGCGGCTCACCCGAGGGCGAACCCGCCTGGCATTGTCCTTCGACTGTTTGTAAGCATACGGTTTCAGGTTCTTTTCGCTCCCTTAACAAGGGTTCTTTTCACCTTTCCCTCACGGTACTTGTTCACTATCGGTCGCCAAGAGTGTTTAGCCTTGGAAGGTGGACCTCCCTGCTTCCCACCGGATTAGCGTGCCCGGTGGTACTCAAGGTCACCGGCAGGAGTCTGGATTCATTTTACCTACGGGGGTATCACCCGCTATGCCCTGCCTTCCCAGACAGTTTGGCTACGAACCAGATTGGTAACTCCTTTGGCTTACCAGCTTGCCAAGCCGGGCCTTACAACTCCTGTGCAACATAGGCACTGGACCACTGAGTTGCACAAGTCTGGGCTTTTCCCCTTTCGCTCGCCACTACTCAGGGAATGATTTCCTTTCCTCGGGGTAGTTGGATGTTTCGGTTCCCCCGGTCTCCTCCACCTGGCCTATCTTAGTTCAGCCAGAGGTACCCAGGCATTCCCCTGGGTGGGTTTCCCCATTCGGGCATCTCCGGATATAGTGCTTGAGGCAGCTCCCCGGAGCTTTTCGCAGCTCTCTACGCCCTTCATCGGCTCTTGGCGCCAAGGCATCCACCGTATGCTCTTAGTAGCTTAATTCATGTGAATTAGTGCGATGCGCCTATACATCCTGTTCAGTTTTTAAGGTGCCGAACGACTGCTCTAGCGATTGATCGCTAGATCCTGGAGGCGAGAACGCTCTTGCCTCCGGGAGCTACCGTTCAATCAGGCGGGACAGAAAGGGCCCGGCATACGCCAGGCCCGAAGCCTCGCCGTATGTCCCGTTCTTAAGTATCGGGTTGCGTCTTACGACTTGCGACCAGCCGCTTATCCTCCGCAGACTGCTCTGCAGCAGTGGTGGGCCATCCAGGACTTGAACCTGAGACCTTTCCCTTATCAGAGGAATGCTCTAGCCGACTGAGCTAATGGCCCGGGTTATTAAGGCCTTAGCAACTGAAAAGTGACAGGAAGAACGCGCTTCTTTGGAGCCGATAGAGATGGAGTAGAGCGGCGACCCAAGGGCCGCGCTCGAGACTCCGTAGAAAGGAGGTGATCCAGCCGCAGCTTCCGCTACAGCTACCTTGTTACGACTTCGTCCCAGTCACCGATCCCACCTTCGACGGCTGCCCCCTTGCGGTTAGCCCACCGGCTTCAGGTGTTACCAGCTCCCATGACGTGACGGGCGGTGTGTACAAGGCCCGGGAACGTATTCACCGCAGTATAGCTGACCTGCGGTTACTAGCAACTCCGACTTCATGCAGGCGAGTTGCAGCCTGCAATCCGAACTGAGACCGGCTTTTTAGGATTAGCTCCGCCTCGCGGCTTGGCAACCCATTGTACCGGCCATTGTAGCGTGTGTGTAGCCCTGGACATAGAGGCCATGCTGACTTGACGTCATCCCCACCTTCCTCCGGCATTAAACCGGCAGTCCTGTTAGACACTTGTAACTAACAGCAAGGGTTGCGCTCGTTACCGGACTTAACCGAACACCTCACGGCACGAGCTGACGACAGCCATGCAGCACCTGTGCACGCTTCCCGAAGGATCGATCCGCTTTCGCTTCACTACTACGTGCATGTCAAGCCCAGGTAAGGTTCTTCGTGTTGCCTCGAATTAAACCACACGCTCCGCTGCTTGTGCGGGCCCCCGTCAATTCCTTTGAGTTTTAGCCTTGCGGCCGTAGTCCCCAGGCGGGGTACTTAACGCGTTAGCTACGGCACTGATGACGATAGCCACCAACACCTAGTACCCACCGTTTACAGCGTGGACTACCGGGGTATCTAATCCCGTTCGCTACCCACGCTTTCGCGTCTCAGCGTCAGGTGCGGGCCAGGACGTCGCCTTCGCCACTGGTGTTCCTCCCGATATCTACGCATTCCACCACTACACCGGGAATTCCACGTCCCTCTCCCGACCTCAAGCCCCGCAGTATCGAACGACCTCTCCCAGTTAAGCCAGGAGCTTTCACGTCCGACTTACGAAACCGCCTGCACGCGCTTTACGCCCAGTGAATCCGGATAACGCTTGCCACCTACGTATTACCGCGGCTGCTGGCACGTAGTTAGCCGTGACTTATTCCTGAGGTACCGTCCTTCCTCTTCCCCCAGAAAAGGGCTTTACAACCCGAAGGCCTTCATCGCCCACGCGGCGTTGCTGCCTCAGACTTGCGTCCATTGGGCAATATTCCTCACTGCTGCCTCCCGTAGGAGTCTGGCCCGTATCTCAGTGCCAGTGTGGGGGTTCACGCTCTCACGCCCCCTACCCGTCATCGGCTTGGTAGGCCGTTACCCTACCAACTACCTGATGGGCCGCAGGCCCCTCCCAAAGCGTCCCGAAGGGCTTTACTCGATGGACCGAACCACCGAGCACATGGGGTATTAGCCACCGTTTCCAGCAGTTATTCCCCTCTTTGGGGCAGGTCACCTACGTGTTACTCACCCGTTCGCCACTCTCACCCCCAGACGAATCCAAGGGTTCCCGTTCGACTTGCATGTGTTAGGCACGCCGCCAGCGTTCATCCTGAGCCAGGATCAAACTCTCCGTAAATTTATTCACAGAGTTTAGGACCCAAAGCACTTGCTGTCTTCCTACCACTCTTCAGTTGTTAAAGTCCTCTTGCCACACGGTCCGGGAGTCTACCACTCCCTTCCCTTCCTGTCAAGTACAGCTCCCGCTGTGACATTTCTCTCGGCTCCACTCCCCTCAGGAAGGGTCGCCGCTCCCCCGGGCACCGGATCGTCCTCCGACCATGCCGGCCCCAGGCCAGGTCTGCTCTTCGATTTGAAAGTGCGGGACACTGTTTATACCACAGCGGTTTGAGCCTGTCAAGTCCCGAATTCGCATTGACGCTTGTCCATGTTCGGGACACCCTTTATACCACACCGCCTTAGGCCTGTCAAGTCCTGAATTCAGAGTGGCAGTCAGGCTCGAACGTTCAACCTGCTTCCGATTGTTCAGGTTCGGGACGGTGCTTATACCATATCGCGTCCCCCATGTCAAGTCCCGATTTGCTTGCGGCACCAATTCTCATACCAGGTTCGCGTTTGCGATGTTGTCCGGGGTGCAGATGTTGGTCAAAATTCAGGTGCTAGGTCAGCTTCAGTGACATATTTATACCACAAAGCCGCCGGTCTGTCAAATCCCAGATATCGTTGATCACAATGATTCAAATTCTGTCGGCAACCGGCTTGGCGCGGCTTATTCGTACCCTCGGGGGTTGCCCCGCTGCCACCGCCAGGCGTCGGCGCACATCTCGGCCAGCCCCTTTTCGGCGCACCAGCCCAGCTCGTCCCTCGCTTTGCCGGGGTCGGTGTAGCACTCGGCCACGTCCCCCGGGCGGCGCGGGACGATGCTGTAGGGGATGCTGCGGCCCGATGCCTGCTCGAAGGCAGCGATCGCCTCCAGGACGCTCGTTCCCCGCCCCGTGCCCAGGTTATAGACCACGACCCCGGGGCTCGCCTCCAGCCGGGCCAGGGCCTTCAGGTGACCCCTGGCCAGGTCTACGACATGAATGTAATCCCGCACGCCGGTTCCATCCCGGGTCCGATAATCGTCGCCAAAGACCTCAAGTCGGGGCAGGGTGCCGCCGGCTACCCGGCCCAGGATGGGAAATAGGTTCGTGGGCACACCCAGGGGGTCTTCGCCGATGCATCCGCTCTCGTGGGCGCCGACGGGGTTAAAATAGCGCAGGAGGGCGACGTTCCAACGGGCGTCGGCGCCGTACAGATCGCGCAGGATCTCCTCGATCATCCACTTGGTGCGCCCGTAGGGACTTTCCGGGTGCAAAGCCTGATCTTCGGTGATGGGCACGCGGCTGGGCTCGCCATAGACCGCGGCCGACGAGCTAAAGACCATGTTGCGCACACCGTGCTCTTCCATTGCCTCGCACAATACCACCGCACCGGCGACGTTATTCTGGTAATAGCTCAACGGCTCGGCCACCGACTCTCCCACCGCCTTCAAGCCGGCGAAATGAACCACGGCGTCGACCGCCGTTCCGCGCAGGATCTGGTTCAGCGCTGCCCTGTCGAGAATGTCGGCCTGGTGGAAATGTAAGGGACGGCCCGCCAGCTCCTGGACTCGCCGCAGGGCCTCGAACTTGCTGTTGGACAGGTTATCTACGACCACCACCTCGTGGCCTGCGAGTAGCAGCTCCAGGCAGGTGTGGCTGCCAATGTATCCGGCACCGCCGGTGACCAGCACTTTCATGGCGTCTCTCCCGAGGCGATTATAGCAGCGCTGATGGCGGCCGTCAAATCGTATCCGCTGGCCCACTGTCAACGCTCCTTGGCGCCCCGCCGAGCTGTGTAGCCGCCACCTGCCGGTTGCGAGGGCCAACCTTCCTTCCGGTACCATTGTCCCATTGACGCCTCCTGGTCGAGATGGTATATTGGTCTCTGTAGGGCCTGCCTGGTCAGGCAGGGATGGATCGTAGCCGCACACGTGCCCGGCCAAGTTGCCGGGGCGTTCAGAGAGGGGGTGAGCTCGTTCATGGCGTTCGGAACTGCTGCAGATGATGCGAGCGATGCGATCTCTGTCCGGGACATGACCGCGCGCGTCGACGGCGCTATGGCACGGGTGGCAGTTGCGGCTTTTTTGCTGGGCGTTTTCTGGATCTGGGTGCTCAACTGGGCCGTGGCAGGTTGGGTAGCCCTGGCTCTGAGCCCGCTTTTCCTGTGGCTCGCTCGCCAATTTGCCATCGCACCCTGCCTGGACGATGTCGGGTGCCTCCTCGAGGAGTCGGACGGGTAGTCACTGCTCCCCTGAACGTATTCCTGTTAGAACCTGGCCCTACCCTGTCTCCGAGTAAAGCGCAGAAAAGTAGGGATTGACGCCAGGGAAGCAGGCGGTTATACTGTGCGGCAAATCTGAT
>MTKX01007652.1_pt1 | contig 28780 bp, 21 predicted proteins | sample 1042771 | NCBI WGS metagenome assembly MTKX01 (sample SAMN06212183, study PRJNA360534) | anaerobic digester metagenome | biome: Wastewater treatment plant; material: sludge; isolation source: anaerobic digester fed with sludge from wastewater treatment plant | place: Denmark: WWTP Randers ...
CATAGTATCTCCCAGATCTAATTGTTTGAATAGGTTAAATATAGCACACTTGTTCGAAACGTCAAGGTTTTATTCTTCGACATTCCATGTAAAAGCGCTTATCCTTGGCATGGTTCATCGAGAATGTCTTCCTCGGCAAAGCGCCGTCAACGATCACCGACCGGAAGAAGGAGTTCTTGCCGATGGGCGGCAGGAAGAAGCCGATGTTGCCAGTCTTGCGACCCAGTTCATCGACGGTGTCGTCCCCGTGGACGTAATCGATCTTGGTGTCAGGATGGCTCTTNNACCGGCTGTGAGGTTGTGGTTTGGATGATCAAGCTCGACCAGGGTGTAGGAGTCGGGTGTGATCATGCCAAATCGCTGCGTGGTGGGTGTGGACTTAGCGACTTCAGCTATGAGGGTCGGCATGTCGGCAATCGAATGCAGTGTGAGCTTTTCAGCGAAAAATAGTCTCAGAGTTGTCTCGAAATCTTCGCCTGGGTTAAACAAAACACGGTGGATGGGCTCAAATTTGAGGGAGGGGTCGTGTAGATTAACCAGCTCAACCAAGGCGTAACGCGACGGATGGTCAGAACTGACGTGAGGTTTGAGTTCCTCCCAGATGGCTTTGGCAGTTGCGAGCGAGTGGTTTCCATCACCCATGGCAAAGAGCAAGGGGGATTCCGCGTCTGGCAGGTCATATTTTTGGGTGTAGGTTGCGGGTTCAATCAGAGACGCTAAACCCTCGACGACACTTTCAATCAAGGCAGGATCTTCTATCAGGCGACCCGCAAGGTGACCGCTGCCAGCCATTAATTCAAAGTCGTAAGCGAGCGGGAGTTCATTTTTTTGTGCAAATATCTCCGAAAGCACAACCCCTTCCGGATCATCGTAAAGAACCAGGATGTGCGGCGATTCGAGCAGCGCATCCCGGCGAACTTCCATGCGGGGTGGGAGGCGGTCGAGAATGGTGCCTTCGGTGGCGCGGATGAGCGTTTGGGAGCCCTTGTTGTAGTCGTAACACTCCAGATCGAGCGCGACCACAAGACCCGACTGGACTTTGTCACCGACCTGGCGTTCAACGAAGACAAAACCTTTATGGGCTTCCAGGATCCCTTTTTCAAGGTAGTCCTGCATGGCTTGCTGACTCTTGAGGATGCGAACCTTTACGTCCGGGCTGTGCAGCCAGGCTTCAGGGAGGATCAGATGAAAGGTTGAAGGGGAGTCTCCCACGGTTTCGGCAACCTTCTCCCAGTATTCGGGCTGCGAAGTGAACTGGTCACAGGCAATCACAGCCCACTTATGAGGATCGATCTCCTTGACTGGTAATAGAACTTCAGGCACATGGACACCAATTTTCTCTGCAATTGACATAAACAAGGTCCTTTTCTATAGGTGAGTTGCCCCAATTGTATCAAAACAAAAAGGAAAAGGAAGAAAACGAACAGAGCCTGGTTTTCCAGGCTCTGCCAATGGGATTCAATAGGAATCAGGCTTTTTTTGCAGGGACGTAAACAAAGCCCACAGTACCAGGACCAACATGTGCTCCAATCACGGGGCTGATCAGACCGACGAACTCGTTACGAACATGAAATCGCTGGTGTGCCATGGATAAGAATTCATCACCAACCTGAGGGGCATTTGCTGTCACAATGCCCAGATATTCGATTGTGCCCTGTTTGCCAAGTTCGGTTTCAGCAACTTCAAATACGCGCTCGATTGCTTTCCTGGAGGTGCGCACCTTGTCAAAGGGTTCAAGTATGCCATCTTTGATTTCGAGGATTGGCTTCATCTTTAGTGCCGTGCCTATCAGGCGTGCAGCTCCGCCAATGCGGCCACCTTTATGGAGATACTCGAGCGTGTCGACAATGAAAAGTGTGCGAACCCGCTGGCAAATGTCTTTAGCGAGGTTGGTGCATTCCAGCAAAGTCGCACCGCGTTGGGCAGCTTGTGCGGTCATCAGCACCGCCAGGGCAAGGGGCATGGAGCCTTGCTTACTGTCGAGAACGGTGATGCGGTTTTTGGGAAAATCTTCAGCAGCCTGGATTGCGGATTGGTAGGTGCCCGAGAGTTTTTCGGAAATAACGATTGCGAGAACATCGTAGCCCTGGTCGATCAGAGGTTTGAACGTTTCGGCAAACATCCCGACGGATGGCTGCGAGGTCGTGGGCAAGGTGTCGGCTTTGACCAGCCGCTCGTAAAACTCAAAAGGTGTGATCTCGATGCCATCAAGATAGGATTGACCATCCCATATGAGATTTAGCGGCACGATGCTTAGATTGTGTTCGCGTGCAATGGAGTCAGGGATGGCGGTGGTGCTATCGGTAACGATTGCTACTTTATTCATGGTTATACTTTTACAAAGTTTCTGAGAGTAAAAACACAAACCTGCGTATTAAGTTTCGCACGCAAAATAATTAGATAAGTCCATTGAGGAATTTCCCAACCAGAAGTCTGTTTTGAAAGCGACAGACTTTAAGGTATGATATGGACTTGAAATCACTTAAGTCATTGAGACAGGGATAAGCCATGTTTGAGAATTTGACTGACAAATTGACAGCTGTTTTCGACAGCCTTCGCCGACGCGGAAAGCTAAGCGAGGAGGATGTTGAAAAGGCGATGCGCGAAGTGCGGCTGGCGCTGCTTGAGGCGGATGTTAATTACGCCGTGGTCAAGGCATTCACCAACCGGGTGAAAGAACGCTCGATTGGGGCGGAAGTCTCCAAAGCGCTCAACCCTGCCCAAATGGTGATCAAGATAGTCAACGAGGAACTCATCCAGACCCTTGGGCAGCCTGCTCCGCTTAACCTGCGCGGAGAGAAGCCGCACGTGCTTATGCTGGCAGGTCTGCAGGGCTCCGGTAAAACGACCGCGGCTGCCAAACTGGCGAAGCAACTTCGTTCAAGGGGTGAGAGGGTCATGCTGGTGGCAGCGGATATTTACCGCCCGGCAGCAATCAAGCAACTGCAGACCCTGGGCGAGCGGATTGACGTGCCTGTGCACAGCGTGGAAGGCGCCAAGCCGGTGCAAATCGCAAAGAGCGCTTTCGAATTGGCAAGGAAAGGCGGTTATTCCGTCGTAATTCTGGATACCGCCGGGCGTTCTCAGTTGGATGACGCCCTGATGGACGAACTGAAGGCCTTGAACGAAGCCGTGCCGGTGAAGGAAATCCTGCTGGTGGTGGACTCGATGATCGGGCAGGAAGCGCTGAACGTCGCGAAAGGCTTTGTAGGCGTGATCCCCGTGAGCGGGTTGATCTTTACCAAGATCGATGGCGACGCCCGAGGCGGCGCGGCTATCTCCATCCGCGAGGTTACGGGTATCCCGATCAAGTTCCTGGGCACAGGTGAGGGTTTGGACGCGCTGGAAGTGTTTGATCCGACCCGGATCTCGTCAAGGATCCTGGGGATGGGCGACATGCTCGGCCTGATTGAGAAGGCGGAAGCCGCTTACTCCGGACAGGTAGACGTGAAGGAAGCTGAACGGATGATGTCCGGGCAGTTCACATTGCAGGATTTTGCCAATCAACTAAGGCAGATCAAGAAGATGGGACCCATCTCGCAGGTGTTGGGAATGCTCCCAGGGCAGTTTGGCACCGTGGCAAAGTCAGTGGATCCGCGTGAGGCGGAAGATCAACTGAAAACGGTGGAGGCGATCATCAATTCGATGACGCCGAAAGAACGGCAGGATCCACGCATTTTGAATGCGAGCCGGCGCCGTAGAATTGCTGCTGGCTGCGGTAAAGATGTGCAGGATGTGAATAAGTTGATGAAGCAATTCCGGGACATACAGACTTTAATGAAAAAGTTCCAAAAAACCGGTGGACGTGGTAATATTAATAGGTTATTTGGTTAATCCTGAGCATAGGAGAAGGAAATGCCCCTTCAGCATTCTCTCAGCCTTTGACGTAGCCAGGAAGAAATAGATTATAGGTCAAGGAGTATTAGTAGAAAATGGTACGTATTCGTTTACGTCGTGTGGGCTCAGCTCACCAACCGCAGTATCGTGTGATCGTGGCAGACAAGGAAAGTCCCCGGGACGGACGTTTCATTGAAGTCGTAGGTCAGTACAATCCCCGTACCGAACCCGGTACGATCGTTTTTGACGAAGAGCGCATTTATCATTGGTTGAGCGTCGGCGCCCAGCCTTCTGAATCTGTGCAGAAACTTTTCAAAGTCGTCAAACTCGATGATCGCTTCAACCGACTCAAGGCTGGGGAAGACAAAGACACTTTGTTAGCAGAGGCTAGGAAAGTTTATTCTGGTCTGACCACTCATCCAAAAACCACGCACGCCCCCAGGGCATAAAGAGGCAAGTGATGAAAGAATCCAAACTGCAAGACTTGCTGGAGTACCTGGCGAAATCGATCGTGGATGACCCGCAACAGGTCTTTGTCGACGAATTTCGAAGCGGGAACACCATTCAGCTGGACCTGCAGGTCGGCAAAGCTGACATTGGTCGGGTGATCGGCAAGCACGGACGGGTGGCGAACTCATTGAGAGCCATCCTCAAGGTTGTCGCAGCCCGCAATGGCAAGCAGGTTACCATGGACGTGGTGGATTTGGGTTAATGCCTGAGATGGCAGATCATTATCAAGACACAGCAGGCTCGATCGGTCCGGTTGAGCCTGCTTATGTATTAATCGGCAGGCTGCAAAAGTCCCACGGAGTACGCGGGGAAATCACCATGCGGCTAATGACGGACTTTCCAGAGCGAATTCGTCGGGGAAAAGTCATCTATGTAGGTTCAGATTTTCAACCCAACAAGATCACTGGCACACGCTGGAAAAATGATTTGCTGCTGCTTAAGCTGGAAGGATTTGATAATCCTGAAAGCGTTCAGGAGTTGGTGAGTAAGGATGTCTTTGCCGCGGTCAAGGATTTGCCGACACTCGCGGCAGGCAGATATTACCACCACCAGTTGATTGGGTTGCGTGTTTATGAAGGTGACGAGAACCTCGGGGTGTTGGCTGCCATCATGGAAACCGGTGCGAATGAGGTCTATATCATCGACCAACCTGATGGCCAGGAGCTTCTGATACCAGCAATCCCGGAAGTGATCCTGAAGGTCGATCTTGAACAAAAGCGCATGGACGTGCATTTGCTGGAAGGATTGAGGGGGTAATGGACGAGGCCGGTTACTGGCTGGCGTTCAGTTATGTTAGGGGCATTGGGGCAGTCAGGTTTCGAAAACTGCTGTCCTTTTTTGGCGATTTGAGCCGGGCGTGGCAGGCGGGGTCAGCGGAACTGCTTTTGGCGGGCTTATCCGAAAAGAATGTCGCTGATATCCTCGAAAAACGCAAAACACTGGATCCTCATGGGCTGCCTGGGCAGCTGAAAACCAAGGGAATTTCGTTTTTAACCTGGCAGGATGATGCCTATCCGCGGTACCTGAAAGAAATTGCCCAACCCCCACCCGTTTTGTTTTATAAGGGCAGCATCACTGCTGAGGACGACCTGGCGGTGGCGATTGTTGGAACGCGCAACGTGACCGCCTATGGCAAACAGATTACGCGCGATACCGCCGAATACCTGGCGCACAACGGGGTAACCGTGGTGAGCGGGCTGGCAAGAGGCGTGGATGGCTTGGCGCACCATGCGGCGATCGAAGCAGGGGGCAGGACGATTGCTGTATTGGGGAGCGGCGTGGACGTCATTTACCCTCCTGAGCACCGCAGGCTGGCGGATCAGATCCAGGAGCATGGGGCGATCGTGAGCGATTATGCGCCTGGAACAAAACCTGATGGGATTAATTTCCCACCGCGCAACCGGATCATATCCGGTTTGAGCCGCGCGACGATTGTGATCGAGGCGGGTGAGAAAAGTGGGGCATTGATCACGGCAAAGTTTGCGGTGGAACAGGATCGCGAGGTTTTCGCGGTGCCAGGGTCCGTGCTTTCGCCCATGAGCCGTGGGACGAACGATCTGATTGGTGAGAGGGCGATGCCGATGACCAATCCGAAGTCGGTTTTGGAAGCCCTTAGGATCGAAGAGGGAAGTAAAGCCCCGAAACAACAGGAACAAGCCTTAAGCGATATGGAACGCACGGTTCTGCGGGTTTTGGGGCAGGATTCGTTACACATCGATGAGATTTGCGTCCGGATGGACCTGAGTGTCGAGAAGTTGACCGTGACCTTGACGATGATGGAGTTGAAGGGTTTGGTGGTGCGCGAGCAGGGGATGACCNNAAACCCTGACCATGATGGAGTTGAAGGGGTTGGTGGTACGCGAGCAGGGGATGACCTACCGCCAAAGCGGCAGGTGGATGTAGGGGAAATGCCAGACGGTCACGGCATGCCGCGACCCTACGACCGAACTGAATGGTAATATTTTTGAGATGGAAACCAACCATTCATTCCCACACCGTAGAATTCACCGTCTACCTGAATTTGATTATTCCCAACCGGGGGCATATTTTGTGACCATTGTCACCCAGAATCGGAAACAAATATTTGGTCATATCGATGATGGAGAAATGGTTTTGAATGATATTGGGAAGATGGTGAAAGAGGTGTGGGTTGCCATTCCCGAACATTTTCCGATAGTTGAATTGGGGGAATTTGTGGTTATGCCAAACCATTTCCATGGGATTATCACCATCATGGCAGGGGAAACACAGGGCATCAACGTAGGGGCACGGCATGCCGTGCCTCAGAAAGCAGTAGCAGCAGAAGGGTTTGGAAAACCCGTTTCAGGTTCTCTTCCTACGATCATACGATCCTTTAAATCAGCCACAACAAGGGCGTTCCATGTAATTTCCAGACATTCCGAAGAACATCTCTGGCAGCAGAGTTATTACGAACACGTAATTCGGAATGAGCGGGATTATAAGGCAATTTACGAATACATCCTTGCGAATCCAATGAATTGGGAAAAGGATGAAGAGTTCTTTGTGTAATAGGAATAATTTCGGCTCTTGTTGAATTTTCACCCAGACGGTCACGGCATGCCGTGACCCTACCGAAATACCCAAGACCTAATCCTCTACTTTAAATCTTCGATAATCCCGTTAATCCCAACCCTTGACAAAAAATTGGATATGGTATGATAGGCGTGCTATTTTTGAGCCATAATTTTCAAGGGAGTCATTTTGGAAGCCTATTGTTTTAAATGTAAAGAAAAAAGAGAAATCGCTCAGGCGCAGCCTGGGTTTACCAGCCGTGGCGCAGCCATGACAAACGGCGTTTGCGCGGTTTGCGGCACGAAGCTTTTTCGCATGGGCGTAACCCCTGCGCACGAAGGTCTGGAAAAACCTGCTGTTGTTCCAACCAAATCCGCAGCAAAAAAGCCTGCCAGTACTAAAAAAGCGAAAACAACGGCAAAGCCCGTCACAACCAAGAGCTCGAACAGCAAAAAAGTCCGATCCGGCAACGGAAAACCGCTGGTTATCGTGGAGTCGCCTGCTAAGGCACGCACCATCGGCAAATTCCTGGGAGATGGCTACCAGGTGCTGGCATCGGTGGGGCACGTGCGGGATTTGCTTAAATCGCAACTGAGCGTGGACGTCGATAATGATTTCACGCCCAAGTACCGTGTGCCAAACGAAAAGAAAGAATTAGTCTCGGAAATTACCGCGACTGCAGCCCGCAGCAAAAAGGTGTTCCTCGCTACTGACCCTGACCGCGAAGGCGAGTCGATCGCCTGGCATGTGATGGACTCAGCCCAGATGGAACCTGAAAAGGTCGAACGGGTTGTGTTCCATGAAATCACCAAGGAAGCGGTTGACGCCGCCTTTGCGCATACCCGCGAGATCGACATGGACCAGGTGGACGCCCAACAAGCCCGCCGGATCCTCGACCGCCTGGTGGGGTATGGGGTGAGCCCGATTCTCTGGGCAAAGGTGAAGGGACGCCTTTCTGCCGGTCGGGTGCAGTCCGTGGCTTTGAGATTGATTGTAGAACGTGAGCGTGAAATTCAGGCGTTTGTGCCGGTGGAGTATTGGAAGATATCAGCGTTGTTCGAGCCAGAAGGCACTAATAAGCATTACAAATCAAGGCTCATCAAGGTCAATGGAGCTGATCCAGATTTACCGGATGAAGAAACAACAATGAAACTGGTTGAGGTTCTTAATCAATCCTTTTATAAGATTGATCGGATCTACAGCAGTACCAAGAGTATCCGTCCTGGCTCACCATTTATTACCAGTACACTTCAGCAGGAAGCATCCACACGCATTGGTTTCCTGACCAGGAAGACCATGGCAGTCGCGCAGCAGCTATATGAAGGCATCAACCTGGGTGGCGGCGAAGAAACCGGTCTGATCACCTACATGCGAACAGACTCTGTGCATGTGTCGGCGCAGTCCGTTAAAGAGGCGCGGGAATTTATCGCGAAAAAATACGGCGACAGCTATCTGCCGGAAAATCCGCCGGTTTACCGCACTCGGGCCGCGTCCGCGCAGGAAGCGCATGAAGCGATCCGACCTACCTCAGTGAAGCCCACTCCTGAGAGCGTCAAAGACCACCTGACTGCTGATCAATTCAAACTGTACAAGTTGATCTGGCAGCGATTCATCGCCAGCCAGATGACTCCCGCGCTGGTCGAAACAATAACAGTGGATATCGCCGGCAAAATGGAAGAGGAGACCTGCCTGTTCAGGGCGACCAGCAACAAAACAATTTTTCCAGGTTTTAGGGCAGTGTACTCTAATATTCGAGGCGAGGATGAAAAGGAGGATGAAGATCAAACTGATCTTCCATTAGAATCGCTTGCGGTTGGCAAAAACCAAAGCTTAGTAGAATTGAATCCCAGCCAACATTTCACCGAGCCGCCTCCGCGTTTCACAGAAGCCTCCTTGATCCAGGTGCTGGAGGAAAACAAAATTGGTCGACCTTCCACTTATTCCGCGATCATCACAACGATTCAAGCGCGCGGATACGTGACCCGTGAATCGAAGCGCCTTATTCCGACGGAAATTGGGTTTTTGGTGAACGACCTGGTGGTGGAGTACTTCCCTTCAATTGTGGATATCGAATTCACATCCAGCATGGAAGACAAGCTGGATGAAATCGCCCAAGGTGTCAGACCCTGGGTGGAAGTCATACGGGACTTTTACGCGCCTTTCAAAGACAGCCTGGATCATGCCAAGGAAAACATGCCCAAAACGCAGTTAAAACCGGATCCGATCGGCAGAGCCTGCCCAAAATGCGGCGGAGATTTGGTATTGCGGACGGGGCGATTTGGTCGATTTATCAGCTGCTCGAACTTCCCGGAATGCAAGTACACCGAACCCTGGCTGGAGAAGATTGGCGTAACTTGCCCGGAATGTCAGAAGGGCGACGTGGTTGAAAAGCGCAGCAAGAAGGGGAGAGTGTTTTATGGCTGCTCACGTTACCCCGAATGCAATTATGTTTCCTGGGACAAACCTGTGGCGAAAGCTTGCCCAAAATGCGGCGGTAAACTGAGCACCAAGAACAACAAACAAGCCTACTGCGCTGATTGCCACTCACGATTTGAGCTCGAAGAGGGTGTGTTGCAGCAGTAACGTTGATTGGTATAAAACCTGCACCTTAAGAGGTGATAAACACTTTCATTGAGGTGCAGGTATGGAAAACACACTGGATTTTATTAAAGAAAAACTAAAACAACCGAGGAACCTTGCAATCGCGGCTGCGGTCGCGGGCCTGGTGCTCGGGTTGATCATTGGGTGGGTGATCCTGCCTGTGCAGTGGACCGATGCTTCGGCAGAGCACTTGCGGGCAGACTTGCGCCAGGATTACCTGCGCAACTTGATCACAACCTATACCCTGAACGCCGACAAGGAAAAAGCCCTTCAACTCTATGGGGAGTTGGGCGAAGAGGCTGCACCAACGCTCAGCCAGTTACTGGCGGCGCCAGGTTTCCTCTCCACCGAACAGATCACGCGTTTCACGACTTCTCTTGGGATTGCCATACCCCAGGCAAGCGGTGAAACTACCAGCACAGCACCCCTGACGCTTGAAGACGGCACAGAAGTGAAGGTGGACACCGGCGAGGAAGTTCAGGGAGAGGCAAAATCCAACACCTTGTTGTGGCTGGGATTTGGTCTGCTGGCAATCCTTGGCATCGGCGCTTACCTTGCTTATCGCTACTACTTCAAAGAGCGCCCAGTGGAAGAAGGCAAACCGTTGGAGGATGACACTTCCGAAAATCGCGTTGTGTCTGGAGCCCCAAGGCAGCCTGCGGCAGTGCCCATGCGGCCCGCAGCCGAACCGGCCCCTGCTGCTGGGCCTGTCCAAAGTCAGTCGGTTTTTAAACCATCCTTCTTCGGCAACGGTAAGCAAACCAATGGTACCGCTGTGCCTAAGCCTGTCGCGCAGTTTATGTCAACGTATGCTTTTGGAGATGACCGCTACGATGAATCGTTCACCTTCGATGCTCCGAACGGTGAATTTCTGGGTGAGTGTGGCGTAAGCATTTCGGATATCATCGGTGTGGGAGAACCCAAGAAGATCTCTGCCTTCGATATCTGGCTGTTCGATAAAAATGATGTCCAAACGGTCACCAAGGTCTTGATGAGCAAGCACAGTTACGAGGATCCGGTTTCATTGCAGCGATTGGAAATTCGCGGCGAGCCGATTTTGGCGGAACCTGGAGCCNNTGCTGGAGACAGCCACATTGCGCCTGGAAGGCCGAATTGTGGATGTAATGTACGGGGATATGCCCCTGCCTGAGGACAGCTATTTCCAACGCTGTACAGTTGAGTTGGCAATTTACCGGAAGTAAATGAGCTGACAGGTCGTAGCTGGTAGGTGATAGCTGATAGCTAGTAGCTGATAGGAATAAATAAAACGGGTCCCTTTACAGGACCCGTTTCGTTTTTTAATGATGAGAAGTTACTCGATTTTAAGGATCTTTATTTTCATGGTGGAATTTTTGGGGAGCATCACCTCTACGGTTTCACCCTTCTTGTGCCCCATGAGGGCTGCACCCATGGGAGATTCGTACGAGATTTTTCGCTCCCGCGGGCTGGCTTCGTTCGCTCCAACAATGATGAAGACCTCTTCGGGTTCGTTATCTTCCTGGAGGGTGACAGTGTTACCGATCTGAACGACGGATGTGTTAATGTCTGCATCCTCAATCAGAGTGGCAGAGGAAAGGATGGCTTCGATCTGCTGAATCCTTCCTTCAAGGAAACCCTGGTCTTCCTTTGCCATGTGATAATCAGCGTTTTCGGAAAGGTCTCCCATTTCGATCGCATGTTTCAGACGACGGGCGATTTCTTCTCGTCGGGGACCTTTTAGTTCAGCCAGTTCTTCCTGCAGCTTTGCCTTCCCGGCAAGGGTTAATAATTGGGGTGTGAGAGCCATGATTGGTGTTTTACTCCTAGGGTAATGTTTGTGAGTCGAAAAGTCGTAGATGTTCGTCAATCGCGAAGCGGTCTGTCATGCCAGCGATATAGTCGCAAATGGTGCGCTCGAGTCCCCGCTGGGGAACGAGTTCCTGGACCGCTTCCGGCAGAGCAGAAGGTGTTTTTTGGTACATCGAGAAGATATCAGTGATGATCCGTTCTGATTTGACAGACATGCGTACGACGCGATGGTGACGATAGAGTTTGTTGAAGAGGAAATCTTTAAGCTCGCGGTTGCGGCGATACATATCCTCGCTGAAGCCAGCCACGTTAAAGGGTAGTTTTTGCAGTTCGAGTGAGGAGCTGACGTTGCTTTTGCGCAGGTAGCGATCGATGGATTGAATCAGATCGGTGATCTCGAAGTTGATCAGGCGGCGGATGATCTGATGACGCGAGAGATCATCCAAAGTGTCGCTGCGACGCCGTCCAATGCTTTCGTTAACGATTTCCCACAGGGCGATCCCATCCAGTTGGGAGGGTGAGATCATCCCGGAACGCAAGCCATCATCGAGGTCGTGCGAGGTGTAAGCCAGTTCATCAGCAACATTAGCGATCTGGGCTTCAAGGCTGCCGCGCAACTCGGGGTCATAATCCTGGGCATCGGCGATGTCGTAGTCCGTTTCGTGCTTGACCATGCCTTCAAGGACTTCCCAGCTTAGGTTAAGACCGGGGAAGTCAGGGTAGCGGTTTTCGAGCTGCGTAACCACGCGCAGGGAATGCTGGTTGTGATTGAAACCGCCATGCTCTTTCATCAGGCGGGCCAAGGCGGTCTCGCCGGAATGACCAAAGGGGGGGTGACCGATATCGTGGGCAAGGCAGATCGTTTCCACCAAATCTTCGTTCGCGCCAAGGGTGCGAGCAACAGACCTGCCGATTTGGGCGACTTCGATGGAATGGGTCAGGCGGGTGCGATAATAGTCACCCTCATGATTGATGAAAACCTGGGTCTTATACTCAAGCCGACGAAAGGCTGTGGTGTGGATGACCCGTTCGCGATCGCGCTGGAAGCGCGTGCGATAGTCCGCCTCTTCTTCGGGATACTTGCGACCCTTGGAGTTCTTGCTGCGTATTCCGTAAGGCGCAAGGAAGTGGTCTTCGATTTCTTCTAGTTGTTGTCTGCTATAGATCATGCAATGCCTCTGCGGGTATTATACGTGTAATCCACCCGTGTTGTAATAATCAGTTGATGATTGTACCAATGGCGGCGCCATCGAGAGCAAGTCTTAGCGCACCTGGCGAAACTGCTGAAAAAACCTGCACCGAAAGACCGGGCAGTTCACGGCAAAGCGACTGCATTAACTGGATTTTTGTGAGCATTCCGCCGGTCACATCCTGGCTGGCTGAGCCCTGCAGGAATTCAGATAAATCGGATTGCGCTGAAAAATGGGACAGAAGCTGTTGATTGACAGGATAATCAGCGTACACGCCTTCAACTTTGCCAGCAAGTAAAATGCGGTCTGGTCGAAGAGAATGAGCCAGATGGAGAAAGAGGTCCTCGGTAGAGAGGATCGTACCGCCGAGCGTTAAGTCAGAAACAACATCCCCATAAACAAGTGGGATCAGACCCATTTCGAAACTTTGGGAGATCGGCTGTAGGTTCCAGGTTTTGATTTCGTGATCATCGCTCGTAATACAGGCGGATGGAGGAAAAGCGATCAAAGGCAGGTTTAGCGACCGTGCCTGGGTGATGATGATCTGGTTCAGGCTGCGGGCACTATGCCAGACCTGTTGGTAACCCAGAGCGTCTTCAGGGTTGGTCACACCCTGGCGGGTGCCGTACTTGGCAGCGGCATGATGACCAAACGAGCCAGAACCATGTCCAAGCAGTAAGCTTTGGGAAGGGTTAGCCAGACGCCACTCAGCGATCTGGGTGAGAAGATCTCTTATCTGCTCGATCAGAGCGGTTTCAGGCTGATCTTTGTCGGTGATCAGCGAGCCACCCAGCTTGAGAAAGGTCAGGCCTCGGTCAGACATACTGGTTCACTCCACGGGATAAAGACGGGTGGTGAAAACATTGAGTGAGCCAGCAGCAGAGAGAGCTTGCGTGACAGCGGCTTCAGTTTCGGAAGTGACCAGCGCCAACATATGACCGCCCATGCCTCCGCCGGTAAGCTTCGCGCCAAGCGCGCCAGCCTGCCTGGCAGCGAGGATCAGCACATCCAGTTCGGGGCAGGAGAGCCGAAGGGCAGAGAGGTGCTCCTGGTTGGCATCGATCGCCTTTCCAAGCGCCTCGATGTCGCCAATTTGGAAGGAGCGTTTGCTCTGTTCAACCAATTCGGCGATCGCATCCAGGTGTGGTTGAACCATGCCCGGGTCAGCTTCAAGATCCTGCGCCAGTCGACCAGTCGATTCCCGGGTGGACTTGCGAACGCCTGAATCGGCAACCACAAAGGTAAACTCACGGATCGGCTGGATGAACTCGATCACCTCTCCGCGCTGATAGTAAATCGGTTTTTCGTAAGTGATCACGGTGTTATCGATGCCGGATGGACGAACGTGCACGCCCTGTTCAGACTGGAAAGCCAGGGTGTTGAGTTCCTGGGATTTCAGGGGATGACCAAGGAAGGCTGACATGGCACGCAGGAGTGAGATGGCAATCGCGGCGCTGGAGCCCAACCCTGCTGCGATTGGCAGATCAGATGTGAGAATAATTCGGCAAGTAGGTGTTTGATGAAGACCAAGGAAAGAGAACAGGAGATTAAGGGTATGGACGAGGATGTGGTCTTCTTGCAGTTCTACAAGGTCATGATCAACTCCAAGCGCAGCAGCCTTTATGTGGATCTTGCCTTGCGGTTGACCGATCGCTGGCTCAATGGTGGTGCGCACCTTCAGGCCGGTGAGGGGGATGGCAATGGCGGGGCTGCCATAGACCACAGCGTGTTCGCCGAAGAGAATCAGTTTTCCACAAGCGGTTGCGGTTATTGCGGGCATGGTTTACCTCAGTATCTCAGATAGAGAATCAGCATGACTGCCAGACCCCAAAGGAGGATGGCTGCCTGCAATGGACGGTCTTTAAGCAGGACTTCTTCCGGGGTGGATGCAGTATTGAAGTTCTGGATCAGGTACATGTAGCGGAAAATACCAAAAAACACAAAGGGTATGGTGAGCATCATTGTGTAGGAAATACCCTGTGGATGCGCGGAAAAAGTGTAGAGCATATAAGTAATTAGGATTGACCCAAGCATTACAACCAAATATTGGTTGAGGAGTGGGATCGAGTAGCCGTTGAGGACTTTTCGGAAGTCCCCCGCACTCCCTTCCAGCAGCCGAAGTTCAGCAAAGCGCTTTCCGAAACCAAGGAAAAGCGCCAGGAGAGCGGTCAGGATGAAGAGCCAGGGAGAAAAGAAGGTGACCTCAATGACGTTGATGCCTGCAAGAACACGCAAAAGGAAACCAGCCGCAATCACCATGACATCGACAATCATGATGTGCTTGAGCCACTTGGAGTAGGCGAGCATCAAAACCGTGTAGGCAATGCAGATCAGACCAAACTTCCACGAGAGAACGAACGCCGCGCTGAAGCTCACAAGAGCCAGGAGAATGACCAGTAGAACAGCTGCTTTAAGGGGGAGACGACCTGAGGCAAGAGGGCGATGGCATTTCTGGGGGTGCTGCCGGTCGGCTTTCAGGTCGATCATATCGTTGATGGTGTAGGTGAGCCCGGAAACCAAACAGGCGATGCAAAAGGCTGCCAGAACGCGTAAAGCGGGCGTTGCTAAAAAGAGCTGGCGGTCAAAGACAAGTCCAGCGAAAATTACAAGATTCTTCGTCCATTGTCGGGGACGGAGGGTTTCGAGCAGGTTCTTCAACATATGGTTTATCTTACCATAAGGGGTGATGGGTGGTAGGTCGCAGCGGATAGCTGGCAGGTGTTAGGCGGGAAGAAAACGGTGTTCTGCCAAAGGCAGTGCTGCGCCTGCTAGAAGGTATAATAAGCTATACTGAGAGGCTTATGGAAAGAATACGAAATTTTTGCATCATTGCACACGTGGATCACGGAAAATCAACCCTGGCGGACAGGATGCTCCAGATGACCAACACGATCGCGGATCGGGATATGACGGCGCAGGTGCTGGATTCTATGGACCTGGAACGCGAAAAGGGCGTGACCATTAAAGCATCTGCTGTGCGGATGGTCTACAACGCCAAAGATGGACAGGATTACGAGTTCAACCTGATCGATACGCCCGGACACGTGGACTTTAACTACGAGGTCAGCAGGGCGCTCTATGCCTGTGAGGGGGCGGTGTTGGTGGTGGATGCAACCCAGGGTATCGAAGCCCAGACCCTGGCGAATCTATACCTGGCGTTGGATGCAAACCTCGTGATCATTCCCGTCATCAATAAAGTTGATCTGCAATCAGCGGATGTCGAGGGGGTCAAACGCGATCTGAAAATATTACTTGGGGTAGAAGATGAGGAAATAATTCCCATCAGCGCCAAAACCGGCTTGGGCGTAGAAGCGGTTTTGGAGGCAATTGCCGCCAAGATCCCCGCGCCAATCCGCTCCGAAGAAAGACCTTTGAGAGCCTTGATATTCGATTCTCACTACGACTCGTACAAAGGTGTGATCGCTTACGTTAGAGTTTTTGATGGCAGCCTGACGGCAAACGACAAGATCGCGATGATGGCGACTGGGACGAAGATTGTTCCGGTGGAGATTGGCATCTTCTCACCGAGCTTGATACCGATAGCTGAGTTGAAGGCTGGAGACGTAGGTTACATCGCGACTGGACTGAAAACCGTGGCGGAATGCAGGGTTGGCGACACCATCACCAATGCCGCCAAACCAGCAGATGGTCCTTTACCCGGTTACAGGCATCCGAAGCCAATGGTCTTCGCTGGGGTTTACCCGGTGGAGGGGGAAGATTATTCCAATTTGAAAGAAGCTTTGGAGAAACTGCAGCTCAATGACGCTTCTCTTACCTACGAACCTGAATCCTCAGAAGCATTGAATTTTGGATTCCGGTGCGGCTTCCTGGGGCTTTTCCACATGGAGATCATCCAGGAACGGATTGAGCGTGAGTATGACCTGGACGTGGTTTTTACCGCGCCATCGGTAGAATATAAAGTTGATCTGACTGATGGAAGCACCATCATCANNGGCAGAATAAAAGAGATTTACGAGCCCTGGATGTCGCTGGAGATCTTCAGTCCAACCGAGTATTACGGCGTGATCATGGAGATGGTGCGCAAACGGCGTGGAATTTATATTGACCAGGAGTACCCAGCAGCAAACAGGGTGCAACTGAATTTCGAAATTCCCCTGTCGGAAATCATCGTGGACTTCTTTGACTTGCTTAAGTCGAACACCCGCGGTTATGCCTCAATGGATTACCAGTTCCTGGATTATCGCGCTGGCGACCTGGTGAAATTACAGATCCTGCTGAATGAAGAGCCCGTGGACGCCCTGACGGCGATTGTGCACAGCCAGGATGCCTATCATAAGGGTCAGGCACTGGTCAGCAAGCTGAAAGAGATCATCCCTCAGCAGTTGTTTACCATCCCGATCCAGGCATATGCCGAGGGACGTGTGATTTCACGCGCGAACGTGAAAGCTCTGCGAAAAGATGTGTTGGCGAAGTGTTACGGCGGCGATATAACCCGCAAGAAAAAGCTGCTCGAGAAGCAAAAACGGGGAAAAAAGCGAATGAAAATGGTTGGGAGTGTCGAAATCCCCCAGGAAGCTTTCATGGCGATTTTGCGGCTGGAGAATTGATGACGAAAGAAAGTGAAGGCTCTCGCGCCGGCGATTTTTTGCGGGTGGCGGTGCCGCTGCTTATCAGCGGGTTGGCTATCTGGCTGCTGGCGCGGCAGATAGACCTGCAGGCATTCCTGGCAGCTCTAGGGTCCCTGACGCCTTTGGCGATGGTCTTGATCATTGCATGTTTTTCAATTGGTCTGTTTGTCAGGGGGATTGTTTGCTGGCTGATCCTCGGGAAAGAGTTTACCTTTTCAGCTGCATTCTGGGCAATGAACGTAGGTTATATGCTGAACAGCATTTTGCCGCTCAGGTTAGGGGAGGTGGGCAGGGCAGTACTGCTGGTCAGGCATGGCAAAGGTAAGCACAATTACCCGGAGGTTTTTGCGGCGATCGTTACCGAGCGCATGATGGACCTGATGATTGGTTCCCTTTTCTTTTTGGCAACTTTGCCACTTATGGTCGGAGAAAGTAACCTTAAGCGCGTAGTTATCATAACCGCAGTCGCTTTGCTGATCGGTAGTGTGATCATTTTCGTCAGTGCCAGGCGCAGAGAAAGCCTGATGCAATGGCTGGAAAGCCGCTTTGGATCCAAAAGACTAGTTAGAGATAAATTACTGCCCGCATTAAGCAAATTGCTGACAGGTTTTCAGATTTTCCTGAAACCAAGACTGTTTTTCACAGCTTTCATCCTGCTGGCAATCAGTTGGGCAATGACGATGGTGGAATTTTCCATTTTGCAGAATGCGATTCTGGATCATTCCAAGTGGTGGTGGCCGTTGTTGATCACTCCGGCGAGCGCTTTTGTAAACGCGCTGCCATCCGCGCCTGCAGGTCTGGGGGTGTTTGAGGCTGGGGCAGTGGGAGCTTACTCACTGGTGGGAGTTGGGAAGGCTGACGCGCTGGCAATGGCGCTGGTGGTGCATGCCGTGCAGGTCATTATCCCGGTATTTGTGGGCATGATCGGGATTTACGTGATGGGCGAAAATCTGGGGAGTTTGGTCCGAAGCGCAAGAAGACAAGCAGGGGGCAGCGAACTTCAATGAAAGTGCTGATCACCTCTACTTATTTTCATCCTTACAGCTCGGGTTTGTCAGTTTACGCGCTGAGGCTCGCACGCGGTTTTGTTGCGCTTGGGCATGACGTGTGTGTGCTCACCTCGCGATATGACCCAAAACTGGCATCCGAAGAAAACCTGGGTGGTGTAAGGATTGTACGCGTAAAAGTGGGGATGAAGCTTTCCAAGGGGGTGCTGATGCCAGGTTTGAAAACCTTGGCGAAAAAGTGGGTTGCCTGGGCGGACGTGGTGAGCGTGCACATGCCGCAGTTTGAAAGCTTTGTGTTTGCACGCCTGGCAAAACAGTTGAATAAGCCCCTGGTGGTCACGTATCACTGTGACCTGGTGATGAGCGGTGGTTGGTTCAGCCAGCTAGCGGGTTGGGGGACCAATCTGTTGGGCTGGCAAGCCTTGAAACAGGCAGGTGTGATCGTGCAGAACACGCTCGATTATGCCAGGCATTCGAAGGTATTGCGCCCTTACCTGGACAAGGTCGTTGAGGTGCCCACTCCGGTTGTGTTTGTTGAATCAACGGGTGATGAAAAGAAAGCTTTCCGGGAGCGATTTGGTTTGGCAGAGAGTGACAAAGTCCTCGGGCTGGCAGGCAGGGTAGCCAGTGAGAAGGGCTACGAATACCTTGCGCAGGCGTTACCTTTAGTCTGGGAGAAATCCCCCACTGCGAGAGTGGTGCACGCCGGAAGTTGGAAAGGCGTGATTGGTGAGGAGGCTTACCTGGCAAAGGTTGAGGAGATGATCCGACCCCTTGGCGAGAAATGGAAATCTCTCGGTTTTCTGTCAGATGATGACTTCATGCGTTTTTTTGCTGCTTGTGATCTGCTGGTGTTTTCGAGCCTGAACGCGACGGAATCTTTTGGAATCGTGCAGATCGAAGCGCTAAGCCAGGGCACGCCCGTGGTGGCATCCGATCTGCCAGGGGTAAGACAGCCAGTTTTACAGACGGGGATTGGACAAATTGTGCCGCTGAGAGATGCAACAGCGTTGGCGCAGGGGATTATCTCAGTTTTGGATAAAGGCAGTATAGCGCGTATAATCCCTGAGTCCTATTTGGAACAGTTCAAACAGGAAAACGTAGCCGAACGCTACCAGAAAATTTTTACCTCTTTGGTTTAGCTGATGAGTGATTTGCGTAAAGAAGAATTGGATCAGATCTGCGAACGGCAGCTGTTTTTTCTGCCCTATTTTCGCGGCATGCTGCGGGCTGTGGAACAGAGTCAGTACCCGCAGGAGATGCTCGTGGAGCCGATTCTGGATATTGGTGCAGGCGATGGGCATTTTGCCTGGGCGATGCTGGAAGGAAAAGTAATTGACGGTATTGATCCCTGGCTGGCACCTCTAAAGGAAGCAGAAGCTTGGAAAGTCTATCGCTCCCTGGCGCTGGCTAACGGACAGGAACTGCCGTTTGAGAATGGTCAGTTTCCGACCGCTATCAGTAATTCTGTGTTGGAACATATCCCAGGCGTTCAGGAGGTCCTGAACGAGGTTGGTCGATGTTTGCAACCGGGCGGACATTTCATCTTCGCGGTGCCAAATGAACGTTTTCGCACCGAATTGTGGGGCATGGAAGTGCTGCGCAAAGTGGGTTTGGGCTTTCTTGCAAAGCATTATTCGCGGTTTTTCAACTGGGTATCACGGCACGTCAACCTGGATGCGCCGGAAGTCTGGGTGGAACGGCTGCGGATTGCCGGGTTTAGTGAAGTGAGGCATTGGAATTACTTCCCCAGGAAAGCCCTGCACCAACTGGAACGCGGGCATGCTGCCAACCTGCCAAATCTGCTCTGGAAAAAGTTGTTTGGCAAGTGGGTTTTGTTTAGAAGCAGAAACAATCCATTCATCCATTTTGACCGCATTCGCCGCCTGGTGGAGTCACCATGCGATGAAAATGGCTGTTGCACTTTTTTTGTTGCAACGAGAGATTTCTAAAGCAAATCTAAAGTTTTTAAGCATCTTGATTGCGATTGGAATAGAATAGCGTCATGGATCCAACTGAAAACCTGCCAGAAGATGATGACCTCACCGTACTGGATTTCGTGAGGGATTGGATCCATGCTCAGTTTAATGTCAAAGAAAAGTCAGCCTCTGAAATTTCCGCCCAGGTTGAAACATCGGAAAATTTCCCTGGTGTAAAAACCGTTTTTTGGATCGGGTTGATCCTGACCATTATTGGGCAGTTCTTGCTGGGAATGCAAAAACAGTCATTACCCCTCGCTGGATTGCTGGCGATTGCCATTGGAATGGGGTGTCTTTGGTTCGGAATTCCCGACGAGAACAAACAAGCTGACAAGCATCCCTTGGCAGAATCCGAGGGCGTCATGTTCCATGTGAAGCCTATCTGGCTATTGGCGGCATTGGCGATGACGTTGGTGTGCTTTTTGGTGTTCACCGAAAATCGTTTTGGCTGGCTGCAAACCTTGAGCTGGCTGACCGCAATTGTCTGTGGTTTGTACGCCTTCTGGCCGGCAAGGGATCCTGAAAAAAAGGGGCAAAACCTAAACTGGAAATTCTGGCAAAATTTTAAGCGCGATCGGCTGTTTTTTGTCCTCGTGTTGATCGTGGCAACCCTCGGCCTGTTTTTCAGACTAAAAGATCTTGCAGGCGTGCCGCCTGAAACGATCAGCGCCCAGGTTGAGACATATTATTCTGTCAGTGAGATCAGGCAGGGAGGGAACTATATCCTGTTTTCACGGAACTCGGTGCCTGAGCCCCTCAATTACTATTGGGCTAATTTGGTCCACCTGTTTTCAGGACAGGTGTTCAAAATGGAAACCATTCGCCTGGCTAATGCCCTGGCAGGGCTGATCGGCGTCGGTTTTATTTTTGGTCTTGGTAAGCAGATTGCCAATCGTTGGGTGGGATTGGTGGCTGCCGCACTGGCAGGCATGAGTTTCTGGCTGGTTCTGCAGGAGAGAGCGGCAATTGGCGGAGGCTTGGTCTTCCCGCTGATGGCTGGGGCGCTTTTTGGGCTGGTGAAGGGCTTGGATGAGCAGGATGGACGGTTTATCCTGCTTTCGGCGCTTGCGGTGGAACTCGGGTGGATTAGTAACAAGATTTTCCTCATTTTCCCATTGGCGGCAATGGTTGTGATCCTTAGCTGGAGAAAAGGGAAGTCTTTCAGGATGAGCCAGCTATTAGGGTTGGTTGGGGTGGGTTCTTTCATCTCTGTTATTGCGGCGATACCGCTGCTCAGAGCGATCAGCTTGGAGCCCATGAGTTACTTTGCGCCTATCCTGGCAAGAATTGGCGAATACGAAGTGAGCTACCCAGGCAGTCCATTGTTGATCTTCTTTGGGAATTTCGTTAAAGCAATTGGGATTGCAAATTGGACCAACCAGGGCAGCTGGGTGGACGGCATCGCCAACCGGGGTGCAGTGGATGGGGTGACAGCCGTCTTTTTCCTGATAGGAATTGTCAGCCTCGTCAAGCGATATCGCACAAGCAGGGATTGGAAATTGCTGATCTGCCTGCTGCTCTATCCGATATTGTTACTTCCGAGTGTTTTAGCTCTGGCTTTCCCTTATGAGAATCCTTCCATGACAAGGGGAGTCGGGGCGGCTATCCCAGTCTTATTGATCGCAGCATTTGGTATTGTTGAGGTTCTAAAAGTCATTACGGCGGCACTCCGGCAAAAGTCTCTGGCAGCAGTGGCGATTGCAGGCATTCTGATGATCGCACCGATTGTGGTCAACAATAGTGACCTTGTGTTTAAACAATACATCAACCAATATAAGAATTCAGTCTGGAATGCAAGCGAGATGGCCGAAGTCATCAGTAGATTTTATTCGTCTGGCAAGGAAGGGCTTAGTTACTTAATCAGCTATCCTTATTGGGTTGATTCCCGCGCGGTTGCGATCAGCATGGGGCGACCCGAACAAAACCTGAGTTTGCCCGCGACAGAAATTGCTAACACGTTGAACGTTAATTTGTCGAAATTGTTCATCCTCAACCCGATGGACAAGAACAGCATTGCCGAGTTGCAGGCAGCCTATCCGGAAGGCGTGATCAGCACCTATCAAAGCACTAATCCGGACAAGAATTTTATCCTTTTCATTGTAGGTCAATGATCGAATGAACGTAGAAACTGAACAGAAGGTTCAAGCAGTAAGAAAAATCGACTGGAAGTCCATCCTGGTGGTTGTTTGTTTGGTAACCGTTCTCCTGGCGGGATGGTCATTCCGGAGCATGAATAATAACTGGGATGAGTCAAGGCATTTGCATCCTGACGAACGCTACCTTTCGATGGTGATCAACGCCATCGAACCGGTTTGGACTGCCAGGCAGTACTTCGATACTGCTTCTTCGCCGCTCAATCCGGGCAACAAGGACTTCGGTTTCTTTGTTTATGGAACTTTGCCGGTTTTCATGGTGCGATATGCCGGGGAGTGGACCGGGCAGGTGGGTTACGACCTGAACACGCTGCTGGGTCGAACCATGTCGGCGGTGATGGATACGATCACCATCCTGCTAACCTTCTTTGTCGCCAAAAAGCTGTTCAACCGCTGGGTGGGGTTGATTGCAGCCGCGCTGTACGCATTTGCGGTCTTGCCGATCCAGCTCGCTCACTTCATGACCGTCGATTCATTCACCAACACTTTTGCCATGTTGACCGTGCTGATGGGTGTGGTCATCCTGAAACGGACGCCTTTGCTGGTTAAAGATGACACAAGCCAGGCGAAACGGGTCTGGTACGAGATCTGGCCTTACCTGGCTTTTGGGGCTGCGCTTGGAATGGCGACCGCCTCGAAGATCAACGCGATATCCCTGGCGCTTTTGCTTCCGTTGGTGGAGGGGGTGCGCTACTTCAAGCTGGAAAACGAAAAGAAAGAACGAGCTTTCCCGCCAATGATTGGCAGAATCTTCCTGGCGGCAGTGATGAGCTTCATGGTTTTCAGGATTTGCCAGCCTTACGCTTTTGACGGACCTGGTTTCTTCAATTTTTCGATCAACCAAAACTGGTGGCAGAGCATGCGATCGCTGCAGGCTCAGAGTACGGGTGAAGTGGATTTTCCGCCGGCGCTGCAGTGGGCTAGGCGCCCCTTGTGGTTCTCCTTCAAAAATCTGGTGTTATGGGGTTTGGGTTTGCCACTTGGATTGGCAGCCATTGGCAGCACTATCGGGATGGCTTTCCATGTCTTCTGGAAGAAAAATTGGGATAGCCTGCCAATTTTGGTCTGGACGTTGATCTATGCTGCCTGGCAGGGACTGGCTTGGGTGAAATCCATGCGGTACCTGATGCCCATTTACCCGCTGCTGGCGATCATTGCCGCCTGGGGACTCTGGAAATTACTCTCCGCATTGCATGATTTCCGCTGGAAAAAACTGAAAATCTCCAGCAGGAGCTTACGTGCAATTGGCATAGTTTCCGCGGCAGTGGTCCTTGCGGGAACACTGGCCTACGCATTTGCTTTCAGCCGAATTTACACCCGACCGGTCACGCGGATTGAAGCCTCGGAATGGATCTATGAGAACATCGATGGTCCGATCAACCTGATGGTGGAGACTGAGGAAGGTGCTTTTTCGCAGCAAGGGCAATACCGCAACCAGGTGACCCTTTCGCCAGGGCAAAGTTACCTCAGCGTATTCGTGGCAGACCGGGATGGTGCGGTGGAAAGTGTGACCTTCCCGGAGGTGCAGGACCTGATGCTGTCGACTGAGCCTGTGCTCTATACGCTTGATATTCGGGATGCAATTAGCGGAAATTCAATCCTGCCAGCGTTACTGGCAAGCACTCCAAGCGGTGGGAACCAGCTCAGCAGCCTTGATTTCTTCCTCGATGAAGGCGTGAAACTGGAAAAAGGTAAAACCTACATCCTGGTTTTGGGGTTCGAGAAAGAAAACTGCCAGCCATATTTAGCAGGCGTGCCGTATATCACCTACACACAAGAAAACAGCACTCTGAACAAGCAATACCTCCCCAGGATCAGTCAGCAGTTAACTGCGGAGAATCCGTTTAACATCCGGATATTGGTTACAAAGCCTGGCGCTGTAAGGCAGGTGGTGATCCCTCAACTGGTGGACGTGTCGCAAAATCCAGGTGAGAAAATTTTGCGAGTAACCCTAACCAGCACGGGCGAGGACCCACAACAGGTGGTCAGCGCAGAGATAAGCGGGACTTTCCTCGAGATGGGGCAAGGGCTTGGCAGTGAGGTGGTGTTCGACCTGCCGCAGAGCTTGGTCTTGAGCCGCATGCAGGACGTGGAGCTGACCCTGGAAATGGTTTCAGGTTCGGGGCAAATCGCGGTTAACACCGTTGGGGTGGTTCATGAAACCGTTTGGGATGACGGCTTGCCGCTGATGATGAACGGCTACATCCCCTACGATACCAACCTGGGCATCTTTCGGGGAGACCTGAACCTGGATATGTACGCCCAGGATGACCAGGTGAAGCGCGACCGCTTCTTCCAGATGCTGAGCCAGGGCGAATACATCTTCATGAGCTCCAACCGCCAGTGGGGAACCATCCCGCGTGTGCCTGAACGGTATCCGCTCAGCACGGCATACTATCGCGCGCTGGTGGGCTGCCCGGACGAAATGGAAAGCGTGACATGCTATAACCTGGCTGAACCGGGCAGGTTTGAGGGGCAGCTTGGCTTTGAATTGGTGGAGACTTTCACGTCTTACCCGAGCCTGGGAGAATGGGAATTCAACGACCAGTTCGCGGAAGAAGCGTTTTCAGTTTATGACCACCCGAAAGTGATGGTATTCCAGAAGACGGCGGATTTTGACCCCCAAAAATTGGCTGCTTTCCTTGATTCTGTGGATCTCAGCCAGGTGATTTACCTGACACCCAGGCAAGCTTCTCAGTACAAGTCCGGAAAACCGACTTTGATGCTCTCGGATCAGGATCTGCAGATCCAACAGGAAAACGGCACCTGGTCGGACTTGTTCGATAGAAATGGTCTGCTCAATCGCCATCCCGCCCTGGCTGTTCTGGCTTTCTACGGATTTTCACTGCTTCTAGGCTTACTGGTTTTCCCCTTGCTGCGCCTGGCGCTGCCTGGATTGAAGGATAAGGGCTACGGGTTTTCGAAGATCATCGGTTTTCTGTTATTCGCTTACCTGGCATTTGTTTTGGGATCGGCAGGTGTGGCGGTGACCCGTGGATTACTGCTAATTGTGCTTGGGTTGATTGCAATCGCAGGGCTGATTGTCGGCTGGCTGACACGACACAGCCTCTTGAAGGACCTGAAACGCCTTTGGAAGCAATTCCTTGTGGAAGAATTAATCACGCTTGTGATGTTTGCTTTCTTCCTGCTAATCCGCTGGTTGAATCCGGACCTCTGGCATCCCTGGCGCGGTGGGGAAAAGCCGATGGATTTCTCATACCTAAACGCTGTCATCAAGAGCACTGTATTTCCGGCTTATGACCCATGGTATGCCGGTGGGTACATCAACTACTACTACTACGGGCAAGTCCTGATCGGCTTGCCGATGAAATTGCTGGGTGTTGTCCCCGCAACTGCCTACAACACCCTGCTGGCTTTGTGGTACGGGATGCTTTCTGTCGGCATTTTCAGCCTGGCATGGAACATCACCAAAGCGATTTTTGGCAAGGAAGCCGGACAAGCAAAAGTTAAAGTGATTGACCTTGCCTTTTGGGCAGGCTTGGCGGCTATGTTCGTGGTCGGCTTGCTGGGCAACCTGGGTGAGGTAAAGCTCTTCTCGGATGCGATCAAAACACTCGGATCGGGAGGTCAGGCAATTGCTGATGGAAGTTTTGTGCAGCGGGTGCAGTGGCTGCTGGTGGGGATCGGTAAGCTATTCAACGGTGAGGTCCTGCCGATCAGCGCGGGGAGTTGGTATTGGAACCCAAGCCGGGCTATCCCGGGGGAATCCATCACAGAATTCCCGTTCTTCACCTTCCTTTACGGCGATTTTCATGCCCATCTGATTGCGATGCCAGTGGTGGTGGCGGCAATGGCTTGGGGCCTCTCTGTGCTGATGAGGAAAGGACAGTGGCATGAAAAACCACGCAAGAATATTTCAGGTCTCATCCTGGGGTTTTTACTCGGAGGGCTGATCATTGGCGCATTGAAACCCATCAACACCTGGGATTTCTACACCTTCATGATCTTGAACATGGTTATCCTGGGGTATGTAGGCTGGCGATACGTGCCGGCAGTGCAAAATCGCTGGTTGTCACCCAAACTGACCAAAGTGGTTCAGATCGGGCTGAGTGTTTTGATCCTCTATTTCCTTTCCAGCTTGCTTTATAAACCCTTCAATCGCTGGTTTTATCCAGGTTTTGGGCAAATTGGCATGTGGGATGGAGACCGGACGCCGCTGGCGTCTTATTTCACACATTGGGCCTTGCTCCTGTTCCTGATCGTTTCCTGGTTTTCNNGGAAAGCTGGCAGTGGATGTCGGAAACCAAAGTCGCGAGTCTGAAACGATGGGCTGGCGCGAAAAGCTGGATCATAGCCGGATTGCTATTGGTTGGCGCAATTTTGATTGGATTGCTCATCATGAAGGTCAGGATAGCCATCGTCGCGCTGCCGCTGTGCGTATGGGCTTTGGCGCTCCTGCTCGCACCTGGGCTGCCCGACGGCAAAAAACTGCTCTTCTTCATGGCGGGGACTGGATTGCTGCTGACGATCGTAGTGGAACTGGTGCACCTCGTGGGGGATATTGGCAGGATGAACGTGGTCTTCAAGCTCTACCTGCAGGCCTGGATGTTCCTGGCGCTTGTGGCTGGGATTGGGCTGGCAATCACCTGGCGCGATCAGAGCCAATGGCGTGGAAGATATCAGGTTCTCTTCCAGGTGCCCCTCATTCTTCTTTTGACCGGTGCTCTGATGTTCCCAATTTTTGCCACACGCGATAAGGTCACCGATCGCATGAACCCGGACGCACCGCACACTTTGGATGGGATGAAGTACATGGAAACCTCCCGCTTCCAGGTGAACGGGGTGGATATGGACCTTGGGCAGGATTACCGCGCAATTCAATGGTTGCAGGATAACGTTCAAGGCTCCCCAGTGATCCTGGAAGCACAGGCTTACGAATATTACTGGGGCAACCGCTACACCATCTACACCGGTCTTCCGGGCGTGGTGGGGTGGAACTATCATCAGCGCCAACAGCGGGCTGTGACCGGCTCGGACAAGGTCCAGGCGCGTGTGGATGAGGTAAATGCCTTTTACCACAGTTTGGATGAAGATTTTGTCACAAATTACCTCGAGAAATATCGGGTTCAATACATCATCGTTGGTCAGCAGGAAAGCGCTTTTTATCCAGCGGAAGCACTCATGAAGTTCCCTGCGTATAATGGAGTCTTGTGGGACGAAGTTTATCGTGAGGGCAGTACCGTGATTTACCGGGTAAGGTGAGTATGATTGGAGTTTTTAGCTGGTACGCGTTTAGTCTGGTGTTGGCGGTTGTCAACTTGCCGCTGGCTTACGCAGCGCTGAGAAAACTACCCTCAAGGGGAGCATTTTACCTGCGACCGTTGGGACTGCTGCTTTGGGGAACCATATTCTGGTGGCTCACTTCCATTCAACTGCTGCGCAACGACCTGGCTTCGCAGGTGACATCGCTGTTTATCCTGGTTGGAATTAATCTGTTGGTGCTTTCGAAAATTGACCGGGAAAGGTTTTTTGGCTGGATCAAGGAAAACAAGAAACTGCTCATCCGCGCGGAACTAATCTTTCTGGTAGCTTTCGCGTTGATGGCAGTTGTCAGGGCGGCTAACCCAGAGATTATTAACACTGAAAAATTCATGGAAATGGCGTTTATCAATGCCATCCTGAAGTCGCCGGGTTTCCCGCCAATGGATCCCTGGCTGTCCGGGTATAGCATTTCTTACTACTACTTCGGCTACCTTTTGTCTGCCATGCTGATCCGTATTACGAGCGTCACTTCGTCGGTAGGTTACAACCTGGTGGCGGCGTTCTGGTTTGGGATGACCGCTGTAGGCGCTTATGGAATTTTGTGGGATCTGCTGAGCCTGCGTGAACAAGGGGCGAAGTTCAAACCGGCAGTGATTTTTTTGAGTAGACACAAGACAATCCTGGCTTTGCTGGCGCCTTTGATGATTCTGGTGATGGGAAACTGGTTCAGCGGTTTGGATATGTTGCATGCCCGGGTCGTCCTGCCCGAAAACGCGTGGGCGCAGCTGGACATTCCTGAGCTGACGCGCGAACCCAATGCGATGACCATCAAACCGCAGCGAGGCGGATGGTCGTGGTGGCAAGCAAGCCGGGTGGTGCAGGACCGGACCCTGGACGGAAGAGCTGTGGAAGTGATTGATGAGTTTCCGGCTTTTACCTACCTGCTGGCGGATATCCATCCCCACATGCTTTCAATGCCGTTGGTACTGCTGGCGATTGCCCAGGCTCTGAACGCTTTTATGGGAGGCTTGGAAGGGTGCGTCAGGTTGGGCAGGCTTTTTGTCCCTGCTTCAGGGCTCACGATCGTGCTGGGCGTATTCACCCTGGGTGGGATCGCGTTCATGAACACCTGGGATTTCCCATTTTATTTGCTCTTGATGGGAGCCGCGTTCATGCTTTACCGCGCGCGAACTTCCGGATGGTCAAACAAGCGTTTTTGGGAACTGGTTGGTTTCGGCGTGGTTGGGGCCATCTTGAGCATTATCGCTTACCTGCCTTTTTACCTCAGTTTTTCCTCCCAGGCCGGTGGCGTTATTCCGAGCCTGGCTTTCTTTACCAAGGGTAAGTACTTCTGGATCATGTTCGGACCCT
>MTKX01034981.1_pt1 | contig 28780 bp, 22 predicted proteins | sample 1042771 | NCBI WGS metagenome assembly MTKX01 (sample SAMN06212183, study PRJNA360534) | anaerobic digester metagenome | biome: Wastewater treatment plant; material: sludge; isolation source: anaerobic digester fed with sludge from wastewater treatment plant | place: Denmark: WWTP Randers ...
CTGGGGAGGGGGCGGATGCCCCCTCCCCAGGGAGCCGCGCCCGGGGCGCGGTCGCGATGGTTTGCGGATGAAAACCTACAAGCATCTATACCCAAGCATTACCGCCTTTGAGAATCTGTACCGGGCCTTCAGGAAGGCAGCCAGGGGCAAACGGGGCCAGGCCGCCGTCGCCGCCTTCGAGTTCGACCTGGAGGACAACCTGTTCCGGCTGCAAGAGGAGCTTCAGGCCAGGACTTACCGCCACGGCAACTACGATTCCTTTTACATCCACGATCCAAAACATCGCCTGATCTCGGCCGCCCCCTTTCGTGATCGGGTCGTGCACCATGCTTTGTGCAACGCCATCGAGCCGATCTTTGAGCGCAGCTTTATCGCCGACAGCTATGCCAACCGCAAGGGCAGGGGCACGCACGCCGCCCTGGACCGCGCCCAGGCATTTGCCCGCAGCTACCCCTACGTCCTGCAGTGCGATCTGCGCCAGTTCTATCCCCCGCCCTTGAGAGCCAGTCCGGTCCGGCCCCGGTCGCGCCCGCCGTGGGGAGCGGCGGCCGGCCAAATAGCGTAGGGGCCGGCCTTGCGCCAGCCCGCCCCCGCGCCCCCGTGGTAGGCGCGTGCCCGGCACGGTCGAAGCGCGGCGCGGGGGCAACTCCCTCTTTGCTCGTAGCATCCTGGCCCTACCAGACTGGGGACGCCCGGCGGCGACGCTCCAGTCAGTCATGGCACACGCTATCGCTGGGGAAATAGCGTTTCCCGACAGTCCACAACAGGATTAGAACACAAGTTCGGATATTCATGACATATTCTGTCACCTGCCGGTAGTACAATGATACCTGGGCCGGTGGCCCAGCCTTCGGAGTGACGAGGTTCCTTCACGGAAGCAAACGTATCGGAAACCCAACGGGGAAAGGAGTGTGACATGGAGCCGAAAATCGAGAGCAGGCAGGCATTCAGCGTGGTCGGCAAGCCGTACCACGGCAAGAACGAGAACCAGGAGGTGGCCCGGTTGTGGGGCGAGGCCGGTCCCTGGATGGAACAGCTCGAGGGCATGGCCGTCTCTGACGTCGCTTACGGGGTCATGGGCAACATCGACATGGACACCGGCGTCTTTGACTACCTGGCGGGGCTGGAGGTGAGGGAGGACGTCGCCACGCCGGAAGGGCTGGACAGGTGGCCCGTTCCGGCAGGGACGTATGGCGTCTTCCCTTGTACCCTGCCCACCCTCATGCAGGCCTTTCAGGCTGCCTACGAGACCTGGCTGCCCCGGTCAGGCTACCGGCGCGCCGAGGGGCCCGAATTCGAGCAGTACGGCTCGACCTTTGACCCGGCCGACCCGGAGTCCGAGATGGAGATCTGGATCCCCATTGAGGCCGCCTGAACGAGAACCCGAAAGGAAACCCTCCACCATCGTCGTCCGCGAGCGCGAGTGCCGCTCGATCCTGAGCAAGAGCGGCATCTCGCGCGTGGACTATGCCGTGAATCCTTACGTAGGCTGCGCGCACGCCTGCGCCTACTGCTATGCCGTTTTCATGAAGCGCTTCACCGGCCACAAAGAGGAGTGGGGCACCTTTGTCGACGTCAAGGTCAACGCCCCCGCGGTGATGGCCCGCCAGCTCCCGCGCGCCAGGCCGGGCAGCATCAACTTCGGGACCGTCACCGACGCCTACCAGCCCCTGGAGGCGGACTATGGCATTACACGCGGCTGCCTGGAAGCACTTGCCGGCTGCCCCTTCCCCACCACGATCCTGACCAAGTCCGCCCTGGTCCTGCGCGACGTCGACCTGCTGCGGCGCATCCCGGCCGTCGAGGTGGCCTTGACCATCACCACCCTGGACGATGGGCTGCGCCAGTGGCTGGAGCCCAAGGCGTCGCCCGTCGGCGAGCGCCTGGAGGCCCTGGACGCCCTCGCCCGGGCCGGCATCCCCACCTGGGCCTTTTGCGGGCCCCTCCTGCCCTTTCTGTCGGATGGCGAGGACGAGCTGGACGCGCTGTTTGCCGCGCTGAAGCAAGCTCGCGTGGGCCACGTCCTGGTTGACAGCCTGAACGTGCGGGGCGCGGCCTGGGGCCGCCTGCGGGCCGCCCTCGGCGCGCATCGTCCCGACCTGATCGCCGGCTACCAGGCCCTGTCCGCCAATCGCGTACCCTACCACACCGCCCTCGTCCAGCGCGCCCGGAAGGCAGCGGCCCGGCACAGCCTGGGCTGGCGCGCAGTGACGATTGCCTACGAGCAATAGGAAGACCTCCGACCCTGAAAAAGTGCATTGCCCCTTGCCGACCGGGCCGTACGGTTGTTGCATAGCCTCTTGACTACTGCTGGGAGCGCCGAGCACCAGCTCGGCAGGTTGCGTGTAGAGAAAAGCCGAGCCGGCGCTCGGCGATCCCAGGCGACAAGACCGACTTTGCAGCAACCCTGACCGGGCCGCCCGCCCGGTTGACGCCCGCCCCATTTAGGGGTATACTGGCAGCTGTGCTCCCTCTGCCACGACGGCAGAGGAGGCCGGCGAGACCAATATACCCCGTGGACTCCCATCACTGGTTGATCGGGTGCCTCCGCGCTGTAAAGGACTTCACATGACGACTGAGAGTGAACAAGAAGGATCGGGCACCATCGCGCCCGAGAGCGCCCTGCCGCCCGTGACCCTGGAGGACCTGCCCGCGCCGCTGCGCGACGCCGTGGCCCGGGCCGGCTGGCCCGAGCTGATGCCCGTCCAGGCCCAGGCCATCCCCTACCTGCTGGCCGGGCGCGACCTGATGGTCCAGTCGCGCACGGGCAGCGGCAAGACGGGCGCCTTTCTGCTGGCCATCATGGACCGCGTCGATGCCCGCAAGGCAACCTGCCAGGCCCTGGTCCTGGCCCCCACCCGCGAGCTGGCCAAACAGGTGGGCGAGCAGGCCCAGATCCTGGGGGCGGCCAGCGGCATGCGCACCGCCGTGGTCTATGGCGGCACGGCCTACGGCCCCCAGCTCAAGGCCTTTCGCGAGGGCGCGCACCTGGTGGTCGGCACCCCGGGCCGCATCCTGGACCACCTGCTGAAGCGCAACCTGACGCTCCAGGACGTGCGGATGCTGGTCTTTGACGAGGCCGACCGCATGCTGTCCATGGGCTTTTACCCCGACATGCGCGCCATCCGCCGCTACCTGCCCTCCCGGCCGGTGCAGGGCTGCATGTTCTCGGCCACGTTTCCGAGCCACGTCCTGCGCCTGGCCCGCGAGTTTCTTCGCGAGCCCGAGTTTCTGAGCCTCAGCCGCGACCACGTCCACGTCACCGACGTGCAGCACGGCTATTACGTCGTGCCGCGCATGGACAAGGACCGCAGCCTGGTGCGCATCATCGAGGTCGAGAACCCGCCCTCGGCCCTCGTCTTTTGCAACACCCGCGCCCGGGTGCATTACGTGGCCACGGTCCTGCAGCGCTTTGGCTACGACGCCGACGAGCTCAGCTCTGACCTGTCGCAGAACGAGCGGGAGCGGATCATGGGCCGGGTGCGCCGCGGCGATCTGCGCTTCCTGGTGGCCACCGACGTGGCCGCCCGGGGCATCGACCTGCCCGACCTGTCCCACGTGGTGATCTACGAGCCGCCCGACGACGCCGAGCTGTACATCCACCGCGCCGGGCGCACGGGCCGGGCCGGCGGCGGCGGCGTGGCCATCTCGCTGGTGGACGTCATGGAGCAGATGGAGCTGGCCCGCATCGGCAAGCGCTACAACATCGAGTTCCACGAGTGGCCGCTGCCCGCGGACGAGGACGTGGAGGCCATCGTCGCCCAGCGCGTAGTGGCCCTGCTGGAGTCGCGCCTGCGCGAGCGCGACCGGCTAAAGGTGGAGCGCATGCAGCGCTTTGGCCCCCTGGTCCACGAGCTGAGCGAGAGCGAGGACGGGCTGGCCCTGCTGACCATGCTCCTGGACGACTATTACCAGGAGACCCTCCACGCGCCACCCCAGCCCACCGACGGCCCGCCCGAGGAGCCCCGCCGGGATGGCGGGCAGCCGCAGCGCAGATCCAGCAGCAGCCGCCGGAGCGGCCGGCGCCGCAGAAAGTAGCCCGCCGGGCGCCGGGGGTCAGCGGGCTGTGACCGCCGGGAGCTGCCCGGGGTTGGGAAAGGGCCAGTCGCGAAAGTCGGCGCTGCAGTCCCCGGTGTCGAACAGGGGCGGGTAGCGCTCCAGGGAGTGGCCCGAGAGGCTCACCCCGGGGTGGGCCACCACGCCGGGAAAGGTGGCGCTGCCAAAGGCCACGACGTCCACGGGCCGGTCGAGGCCGTCCAGGAGAAGCACCTGGTCGCCGGCGTTGGCCAACTGCCACCCGCCGGTGCCCCAGGCGGGGTGGGGCAGCATGTCGGGCACGGCCGGGTCCGTGGGATAGAACTCAAAGTCGGGCGCCCGCCCGTAGGCCTGGCGAAAGGCGGCGGCCGAGGCAGCCACCACGCGCACGCCGTGGGGCGCGATCGACGCCCCTGCCGGGAAGCGCATCATCCCCTCGTAGGCCTCGCGGTTCTCCGCGTCGCCCAGCTTGTAGACCGACAGGTCGATGGCCGCTGGCGTCGGATTCACAATCTCGACCCACTCCCGCTCCTTGGAGACGGCGTAATAGACCTCGCTCACCAGCAGGTGATCGGCCGGCGAGGGGGGCTCGTGGTTTGACGTCACCAGGGGCAGGTACGCCGGAAAGCGCACCGTGGCCCAATCGTGCTCAAAGAGGGCGCGCAGGTATTCGTAGGCCGCGTCCGACCCCACCTGGAGCGCCACCTCGCGGTTGACCTTGGACGACACCTCGCTGCCGTTCAGGCTGCCGGCGTGGACCGTGCCCCGGCCGCCGGCGTGCACCAGCACCAGCTTGTTGTGCAGGCCCAGGAGCGTCGGGTTGCCCAGGCGGGCCTGCAGGTCCAGGCCCTCCCGGCGCGCCGCGGCCTGCAGGAAGGCGACCGTCTCGACGTTCTCGTTTTGATAGCCGCCAAAGACGTGGCTGTTGAGCAGGATGCGCACCCGGGCCCCGCGGCGGGCGGCGTCCAGGTAGGCCTCCAGCCGGGGGTTGGGGTCGGTCTCGGGCGTGGCCCCCGCCGGCCCCCAGGCGACGTGCTCGTAGAACTGGCTGACGAGCACCGTGTCGCCTGCCCCGGCGCGACCCACCAGGCCCAGGAGGCCGCTCCCGGCGTGGAGGCTGTTCTCGGGCGCCTGCACCACCTCGAATTCCATCTCACCCTCGATCTCCAGGGGCCCCTCGAAGGCGACGGTGTAGCTGGTATAGTCCGGCTCGGGCAGGGGCGGCAGCCCGCTGCACAGGTCGGGCCGCTCGGCGCAGGTGAGCAGGTCGCCGTGGTGGGCGGGGTCCAGGTCGGCCTGGAAGATGGCCCGCAGGCGCTCCACCACCGCCGGGGCATCGGTGGCCAGCAGCACGCCACGGCGGCCGGCGGTGCCGTTGGATTTGTCGTCGGAGGGCATGGCGGTCGGGTTAAAGTTCTCGCTGCCCACCAGGGCCAGGCGGCTGTCGACGACGACGAACTTGCTGTGCTGGAAGCGGTAGCGAGCCGGCGTCTGGCCGCTGCCCATGAACCACACCTGGCCCCCGGCGTCGTGAATCCGCCGGCAGATCCAGCGCTGGGCGTCGGCGGCGCCGCCCGCGGGGCCCGACTCCAGCAGCAGGATGACCTCCACGCCGGCCGCCCGCCGCTCCAGGAGGACCTGGGCCAGGTCCGCGCTCTCGAAGGCATAGGCCTCGATCCAGATGCTCTCCCGGGCCCCCGCCAGGTGGGCGCGCACCACGTCGTACAGGTGGTCCGGGCCGATGGCGACCGTCAGGCGCGCCGTCTCGGTGGCGCGGGCCGGCCGGCGGAAGGCGTCCAGGTCCCAGCCGGGGTAGAGCACCCGGCGACCGGCCAGCGGGTCGCGGGGCTCCTGGGCCCAGTCGGCGGCGGTGTCGGTGTCGGCCAGGGGCAGGCCCGTCGCCTCGTCCCCCTTGCGGTGGAGGATCTGGCCCTCGGCGCCGAAATAAGAGCTGGGGGTCCAGGGCTGCAGCGCCGGCCCCAGCCAGGCATCGACCAGCTCCGCGGCGTCGCCGTAGACCAGGGCGTCGGCGATGGTGTTCTCGGCGTCGTACAGCAGGCAGCGGCCCCCGTCGTTGGCCAGGCGCGGCCAGGCGCCGCCCATCCCTGGCACCTCCGGGTCGGTGTCGCCCACCTCAAAGTCGGGCTTGTGGCCGAACTGCTTTTCGAAGGCGGCCGCCTCGCACGCGGCCCAGGCCGCCTGACCGGGGGCCAGGGTGGCGCCCGCCGGAAAGACCGCGCCGCCCGTGCCCGGCGCCCGGGCGATGCGCCAGCCCCCCAGGTCCAGCTCCGCCTCCGAGACGTTGACCACGCGCACCGCCTCGTCGGGCTCGTAGGGCGTGTAGCCGTCGTAGTAAAGGGCCTCGATGAGGGCCGGCGAGCGGGGCGGCGTGGGTGGCGGCGTGGGCGGCGGCTCCGGGCCGGGGAGGCCCGGGGTCGGAGGGTCGCGGTCCGCAAAGTCGGCCGGGGCGTCCGTGTCCTGCCCCGGGGGCTCGCGCTCCAGGGTGTGGCCGGGGGCCACGCCGGCGCAGGGGTGGCCGCTGCAGGCCAGGTAGGTCCCGTCGGTGCCATAGGACAGGGCGTCGACCAGTGCCGCTCCGGCGTCGCGCAGTAGCAGCCGGTCGCCCGTGTTGCCCAGGCCGCCGCCGATGCTGCCGTCCAGCAGCAAGACCTCACCGTCATAGTCCGGGTAGTTTTCGTAAAAGGCGGGCCCCGCCGCCACCACCAGGAGGCCGCCGGCGGGCAGGGTGCACGGGGGCAGCGTATCGGAGGCGGTGTTGTCGATCAGGCGCCAGCCGGCCAGGTCCACGGCCTCCGCCCCCGGGTTGTAGAGCTCGATCCACTCCCAGGCGGTGTCAATGCCCTCCTGGGTCGCGTCGTAGGCCACCTCGTGGATGAGGACGCTGCCCGGAGCGGCGCGGGGGGCGGCGGGCTGGCCGGCCGCCGTCCCGGCCAGGGCCAGGAGCAGCAGCCAGGCAAGGGCCTTAGGCAGCGGCGTGCGACGAAGCATCATTGCTATCCCCCTGGTGGAGTGCCTGGCAAATTGTACCACGCCCGGGCGAGAAGCGCAACAGTGTTCGCCCTGAAAGGGTGCGACAAATCTCGTCAACGAATAGACAACAAATAAACGAATTCTGGCGATACCTCATTCGTTTATTCGTGTCCTATTCGTTGACACCGTCGCTCGCAGTCCCCGAGCCAGGACTGACGACGTGTCAGTACACCCGGCCCTGAAAGGTAGGCGCCGAGAGTTTGCGCAATTCCTCAAAGGGTAGTACAATCCCCGAGCAAGGCCTCCGTTTGTGGGACCGGTGCGTTGATTGCCACGAAATAGATGACATACCAAAGAAGGTGGAGGAAGAATGACAGGCATACCCATTGACCGTGACGAAATCGCCCGGCTGACCGAAGAATACGGCGGGCAGTGGGGCATCAACCACACGCGGCGCCTGCTGGCCCTGGTGTCCAGCATCGGCGAGGGGCAGGCGTACGACGCCGATGCTGTGTGGGTGGCGGCCCACCTGCACGATTGGGGCGCCTACACCCCCTGGGCGCAAAAGGGCGTCGACCACACCGAGCGCTCGCTCCAGGTGGCCGAGGCGTTCTTGACCGAAAAGGGCTATCCCGAGGAGTTCAAGAAGCTGGTCCTGGAGTGCATCGAGTTTCACCACGGGGTGGGCTCGGACCGGAGCACGGAGGCGCTGCTGATGCGCGACGCCGATTCCCTGGATTTCCTGGGGGTGGTGGGCATCCTGCGGGATTTCTCCAAGAATCCACGGGATATGCGGGCCGCCTACCAGTCGGTGCAAAAGCGCCGGGCCAGGCTGGCGAACGTGTTCCACTTCGAGAAGGCCAAGGCCATGGCCGCCGAGCGCCTGAAAGAGATGGAGACGCTGTTGGCGGCCCTGGAACAGGAGAGCGCGGGAAATTTCTAGCCGCCGCCTGGGGGCGACCGCGAGGGTTCGCCCCTACAGACGGGGTAGGGGCGGGTCTCGCACCTGCCCGGGGGGGCGACCGCGAGGGTTCGCCCCTACGTTCGTGGTAGGTCTTGCACCCGCCCCGGGGGCGACCGCGAGGGTTCGCCCCTACGTTCGTGGTAGGTCTCGCACCTGCCCCGGGGGCGACCGCGAGGGTTCGCCCCTACAGACGGGGTAGGGGCGGGANNGGGTCTTGCTCCCGCCCGGGGCGGCTGCCCGGCCAGCGTAGCCCCTCCAGGTAGGCCTGGCGCACGGGGTCCAGGGGGCGGCCCAGGACGTAATTGGCCAGGGCCTCGGCCATGTCCTCGAAGCGGTTGGTCTGAAGCCGCAGGCCGGCGGCCCGCAGGCGCCGGCGGTAGGCGCGCGACAGGTGGTGCTTTTCGTCCAGGTAGTGCCCCATCTCGTGCACGACGACCGCCAGGTTGACGTTGCCGGCGCGGAGGTGGATCTTGCCCCGGTTCTGGTAGGCGCCAAAGCGCACGCTGGCCGGCTTGCGGTTCCACAGCCGCCACAGGGGCGCCCACCACGGCTCGGTGCGCGACTCCAGGATGAGGACCAGGCCCTCGAAGAGCGCCCGGGCGTCGCCCCCGCAGCGCTCGGCGACGCGCCGCACCCCCTCGGCGGCGACTTCCAGCGCGTCCAGCGTCCACGGGACGTCGCCGGCCCGCACGATGATCCCCGCGCGCCACAGCTCGTCGCGCAGCGGCTCCGCCTCGGGCCAGCGGGCCAGGAGCTCGGGGCCTGCCTGGAGGGCCAGGTCCTCGTCCCACCACGCCCGGGTCCGGCCCCGGCGTCTCGCGAGTGCAGGTAGCACGCGCCGCATCACCATCCCTCGCCCCGGGCGTAGGCCGCCAGGTTGCGCCAGAAGCGCATGTTCTGCGACTCTTGCCGGGCGACGACGAACAGGGCCAGGTCACCCAGGGCCAGCACCCGCCCCTGGCCGTGATCGGCCAGGATGGCAGCCGGCACATCTTGGGCCTCGGCCAGGACCTGCCCCCGGCTGCCCTCCAGGAGGCGCAGGGGCACGGCGGTGCCGCTGCCCAGCTCCAGGCGGCGAATGCCCGCCAGCAGGGGATGGTCGCCCACGGGCCGGGCCTCGGCGGCGGTCACGGCGCCCTCCTCGAAGGCCAGGCCGAGCCGCTCGGCCAGGGGGTTGGCGCCGGCCCAGTCCTCGTTGGGGTCCAGTGCCTGGTTGCCGTATTTGAGACGGCCCGCGGAATTGGTCACCACCAGCAGCCCGCCGCCGGCGACGTGGGCGGCCAGGGCCTCGACCTCGGCTGCGGACCAGTCCTCGGCCAGGCCGGCGCCCGGCCCGTCGGGTGCATAGTCGATGGGCGGCAGGGCCACCACCAGGTCCGCGCCCTCCAGGTCGGCGGCGGTCACCGCCCGGCCATAGGGCACCAGGTCCACGTCAAACCCCTCCATGGCCAGGGCCATACCCAGGTCGGTGAGGGTCGTGGGGCTCATGTGGGCCACCTGGGTGTGGCTGGCCACGAACAGCGCCCGGTGCCGGGCAGGGGGCGTCACCCGCAGCGCGTCGAGGGGCAGGTCGGTCTCCAGGGCGGCGGCCAGCGCCACGCGGGCCATCTCCTCAAAGACGTCGCCCACCTCCCGGGCCAGTGCCACCGTGTCGTAGGGATCGTGCATGTGCCCGGCATAGTGCACGCCGCCGTACGCGCCGGCGACCGGCTCGTAGATCAGGTCGGCGTGGGGCACGTCGAACCCGCCAAAGCTGCTGTCGTCGGAATAGACGCCGTAGACGGCCTCGGTCACGGCCTCCACGCCGTGGCGGGCGGCGACGCCGGCCAGGTAGTCGGGCCAGGGCAGGCTTTCGTCGCCCAGCCGGCCGTAGGGCCAGCTCACCAGCTTCAGCTCGGCCGGCACGCCTTCCAGCGGGCGGCTCAGGCAGTCGATCTGGAGCATGGCCACGGTCCGGTCCAGGAGATCCTGGTGGGTGGCGGCGAAAAACGCGCTGCCGTACAGGCTCAGCTCCTCGCTGCCGAACCAGGCCAGGTAGAGGTCGGTGGGCGGCCGGACGCCGGCCTCGTCCAGCACCCGGGCCACCTCCAGGAGGATGGCCGAGCCGCTGCCGTCGTCCAGGGCGCCCGGGTTGTTGGGGCTGTCGATGTGGGCGCCGAGGATGACCGCCCGGGACGCGTCGTTGCCGGGGATGCGGGCCACCAGGTTGCCCGACCGGCCGGGGGCCAGGAGATCCACGTCCCAGGCCAGGCGGGCGGCCTCGACGGCCCGCAGGCCGTCCCAGCCCTCGACGCCCGCGGCGGGCAGGTCCTCCAGGCGCACGCTCAGGCCGGGCACGGCCGGCCCGGTCTCGACCCAGGTCAGGGCGCTGCCGTCGCCCACGAAGGCGCCGTGGCTCTCGCCCGGCTCGTTCGAATAGCTGGTCACCAGGACCAGGCCGGCGGGTGCCCTTTCCGCCACGGCCGCCGCGCGGACCACGGCCTCGGCCGTGTCCATGATGGAGCGGTCGACCAGGGCATAGTCCAGGAAGACGACGGCGCCCCCCACGTCGCCCAGGGTGTCCAGCTCCTCGAGGGTGCGGACCACAACGGCGGGGCCGGCGGCGATGGCCGGGTGGTGGTCCAGGTCGCCCAGGGCGCCGTCAGAGTCAAAGCGCAGCGCCTGGACGGCGTCGTCGCGGGGGCCGCGCAGGGCGTCGGCCGGCACCTCGCGCTCCTGCCCGGCGACGGTCAAATAGAGGGCCGCCTCGTGCATCTCGGCGGCCAAAAAGACGTCAAACTCCTGGCGCTCGACCTCCAACCCTGCATCCTGGAGGGAGGACATGACGGCCAGCCGGCCGGCCACGTAATCCAGGGCCTCCGCCTCGCCCTGGCTGGCCGAGTTGCGCCAGCCGGAATAGGGCTGGATGGCGGTCAGGTCCTCCACCGTGGATAAGAGGCTCTCCAGGGAGAGGAGGGCAAAGGGATCGGCCGGCTCGGGGCTGGCGGTGGGCGCCTGAAGGGCCGTGGGGTCCTGGCTTCCCTCCGGGGCGGGCAGCGCCGTGGACGCTGGGGTCGTCGTGGGCGGCGGCGACGCTGCCTCCCGTCCCGCGACGGATGTGGCCGTGGGCAGGATGGTCGCGGGCAGCGGGGTGGCGCTCGGCGCGGCGGGAGTGGAGCAGGACAGCAGCGCGGCGGCCAGCACCAACAGCAGGAGACGTTTCGACGGCAACCTCATCCTTGTTCCTTTCATCTGTTCCTGCCGGGTTGGCGGGATCCAGCTTCATAGGATCAAACCCCGCTCCCGCCCGCGCCGTTCACCGGGGACGCCGGCCCGGCGCCCCCTTGGTGCAGGCGGCCGGATGTGTTAAGATTGGGACAGGCGCGCAACCTTTCAACGGAACCGCCGTATAGGGGTGTGCATGGAGGACAGGATGGACCAAGAAGGGGCCTGGATAGAACAGGCTCTACGGGGCGACCGGTCGGCTTTTGGACTGTTGGTCCAGGCCTACGAGAGGCCGGTTTACAATTTGACATACCGGATGCTGGGCGATCCTGCCGAGGCCGAAGATGCGGCCCAGGAGACCTTTGTGCGCGCCTTTACCAAGCTGGCTACCTACCAGCCGGAGCGCAAGTTTGTCAACTGGCTGCTGTCCATCGCCTCGCACCACTGCATCGACCGCTTGCGGCGCAGGACGCGCGCGCCGCAGCTTTCCCTCGATGGCCCGCTGCCCCCGCAGTGGACTACGAGCAACGCGCCGCGGCCGGAGCAGATGGTGAGTACCAGGCAGGAGAGGGAACGGGTGCGCCAGGTGCTCGAAACACTGCCGACCGATTACCGGGCGGCGGTGGTGCTGCGCTACTGGTACGGGTTGTCGTACCAGGAGATCGCCGACGCCATGGACACCACCGAGAGTGCCATCAAGTCTCGCCTGCACCGTGCCCGCCGTATGATGGCGGGCCAGCTTGAGGCGGCATGAGCCAGCACCTGGGAGGAGAGACAATGCAGGAATGGAATGGAGAGCATGACGAACAGATGACTGCGCTGATGTCGCTGGCCCTCGATGGGCTGCTCGATGAGCAGGACCATCGGCGACTGGAGCAGCACCTGGACGTCTGCCCAGGCTGCCGCGGCGAGTGGGAGGCCATGAACGAGGTTTCGAAGCTGTTCGAAAGCTCGCCCATGGTGGGCCCGCCGCTGGGTTTTGCCATCCGCGTGGAGCGCCGCCTGGCCGAACGGCAAAAGCGGCGGCGGCGCATCTTTGGCGGCATGGCCGTGGTAACCAGCGGGTTGTCGCTGGCCGGGCTGACGGTCGGCGCCCTGGTGCTCCTCGTGGCCGCCGTCGTCGCCTGGCTCTCGCTGGGCGACTTGCCCTCGGTGCAGCAGGGCACCAGCGCGGCGCTGCAGGTTGCGTCGGGGACGGGGCTCCTGGCCAAGGGGGCCAGCCTCTTCCTGGGCGACCTCCTGGCCCGCTATGCCGCACCGCTGATCCTGGGCCTGGGGTTCGCGCTGGTGCTCCTGGCCGGCTTGTGGCTGTGGCTGTGGAGCAGGCGCCCGGGAAACCCGAACGGCAACGGCTACGTATAGCGGGTGCGGTCCGATGAAGTGACCGCCGGCCACGGGCGAAGGAACGATGGACCGGGCCGGGGCAATCCCGGCTGCCCTCACCCTGGACGACGGTGTTTCGTATCAGCTCGAAACATAGGGGCGAACCCCACCTGCACTGCGGGCACACTTGCCCGGGGCAGCGCCAGGGGGCGCAAGTGTTGCGGTCGCCTGTTGGACAGGTGCAAGGCCTGCCCCTACCCTGAATGATCGAGATGATACGGCGTTTGCGGGAATATGAGGAGGAAGTTGTGAAAAAGATCGGCTTGTTGTTGGGTTTGATGCTGGTGATGCTGCTCTGGCCGGCGGGCGCCGTCCTGGCCGACGGCCCGGTGGTGCAGCAGGACGGGGGAAGGGTCTATTTCGACGAGGACGTGACGCTGGAGCCGGGCGAGGTGACCAGGGGGAGCCTGGGCCTGGTGAACGGCGATCTCACCGTACCGGCGGGCAGCACCGTCCGCGGCGACGTCTTTGTCACCAACGGCGATGCGGACATTGCCGGGCGCGTGGAGGGCAACGTGGCCGTCGTGAGCGGCGACCTGACCCTGGCGTCCGGCAGCGAGGTGCGAGGCGACGTTCTGACCACGGCGGGCAGCGCCGACATGGCGGGCATCGTCATGGGCGACGTCTCGGCCATGTTTGGCGACTTGCACCTGCGGGGCTCGGCGGCGCTCCACGGCAACCTGACGGTCGTGTCGGGCACCATGGTCCGCGACGAGGGCGCCCAGGTGCTGGGCGAGACCATACCCGACCTGAAGCTGCCCAGGCTCCGCGAGCTGGAGCGGGCCTTGCCCGTCGTGCCGGCGGTGCCCGTGATCCCGCCCGTACCCGAGATCCGGCCTGTACCAGAGATCCCGCCCGTACCCGAGATCCCGGCGGTGCCCGCCGTGCCCGTACGGCCACACCGCGACAGCTTTGGTCACCAGGTGGGCCGCTTCATGGCGCGGGCCATGGGCGCGGGCCTCATGACGCTCCTGGCCGTGGCCGTGGGCCTGCTCCTGGTCCTCATCTGGCCGCGGCAGGTCCGGCGGGTGGGTGAGTGCATCACCCTGATGCCCCTGCAGAGCTTGGGCCTGGGGCTGCTGACCCTCCTGCTGGCCGCGGGGTTGGAGGCGTTGGCCGCGGTGCTGATGATCCTGATCATCCTGGTAGCCGCGCTGCTCATGAGCACCGTCGTGCTCATCCCCATCGGCCTGCTGCTCCTCCTGCTGGCCGGCCTCGTGTTACTGCCGGTGCCCCTGGCGCTGGTGGGGGCCGTGATGCTCGGCTGGGTCGGCCTGGCGGAGGTCGTCGGACAGCGGGTGCTCCACGCCCTGAAGGCGCGGGAGATCAAGACGCTGGGCTCGGTGCTGGTGGGCATGCTCCTCACCGGCGCGGTGGTGGCCATGCTCTGGATCGTGGAGCCGGTGTGCTGCGGCTGGCTGCTGGCCGTGCTGCTCAGCAGCGTGGGCCTGGGCGCCGCGTTCCACACGCGCTTTGGCCGCCAGCCCTGCCAGCGCGGGCAGGCCGTTGCCCCCGCGGGCGACACCCTGCCCCCGGAGGCCATGGACGACGAGGCGGGCGAGCCCGACGTGCCCGCCGCGCCCTAGAAGCGTACCTGACCCGGGAGCCCGTTTGTAGTGCGCGGCCAGGTCCCCGACTGACGCAACGCGGACGCGGGGCCACCGCCCTTCTGTTACAAACAATAGGGACTCTCGGGACCTTGCCGGGCGCCGGATCCGCGTGGATCCGGCGCCCGTTTTTCTCTCCCCCGTTCTTGGCTCTTCCCCGAACTATGGTATAATAGCCGCATGGAACCGTCAATTACCGGTCGCCTGCTCGGGCTGCAGGCGCGCGTGGCCCGTCCCTTCTGGGGGTTGATGGGCGCCTGGTCGGTGCTCTGCGGGGCCCTGGCCTCCAACGGGCTGCGGGCACAGGGAGAGGACCTCCTGACCCTGGCTCTCGTGTTGCTCCTGGCCGACGTCGCCTGGGGGACCCTCTGGGACCTGGCGGCGGGCACAGACTGGCTTGGCTCGCTGGCGACGGACTGGCCGCCACGGCGGCCGGGCGGGCTGCGAGGCCTGCCCTACACCCAGCGCCGGGCGCCGGCCGGCCGCCTGCTGCGGAGCACGAACCGCCTGGCGGGCTGGTGGCGCGAGAGCTTCTGGCCCCAGGCGGGCGGCGCCCTCCTGGGGCTCCTGGCCGCGGCGCTGCTGGCAGCCGTCCTGACCCTCCTCCTCCCCGTGGCGCTGCGCCCCCTGAACGCCATCGTGGTGGCCCTCCTCGGCCTGGGAGTCGCTGCCCGGCGGCACGGGCGGGAGCTGCTGGCGGGCGAGGCCCTGGCCAGCGTGGGGCTCGGCTGGCTGGCCGGGCACCTGGCCTTTGCGCCCGCCGAAGGCACCAGCGTGCTGCTGGCCCTCTGCCTGGCCGTGGCCGCCTGGGGCGGGCTGCGCCTGGCCGGCGGCCTCCGCGGGGCGCTGCTGCCCCTGAACGGCGGGCAGGTGGCGGCCATCGCGCTCCTGGCAGCCGTCAAGCAGCCGCTGCCCGCGGGCCTGCTGGGCCTGCTGCTCCTGGGGCAGATCGCCCTGCAACCCTCCCTGGGCGAGGCCGAGCCGGCCATCGTCGCGCGCCGCACCTGGCCGTGGCTGATGGCCGCCATGCTCGTGGCGGCCCTGGCCGTGCCGTGAACCCCGTCTGGTTTCTGGTGGGCGGCGGCACCGCCGGGCTCGCCCTCCTCGTCTACTGGCAGATGATCGTTGCCGAGGGCACCTACCTGGGGCCGCGGGTGGTCGCCTGGACCTACGACCTGGTGGCCAGCCGCTACGACGACATCAAGCAGTTCAACCCCCGGGACGAGAGCTGGTTCGTGGCCGGGCCGCTGCTGCGGGCCCTGGACGGCGTCGAGCGACCCCTGGTCCTGGACGTGGCGACGGGCACGGGGCGCCTGCCCCTGGCCCTGCTGCGGGAGCACCTGGCGGCGCGGGGCGGGCGCATCGCCGGGCTGGACCTGTCGCCGGGCATGCTGCGCCGGGCGCGGGCCAAGCTGCGCCTCCACGGCGACGCGGTGCGCCTCATCCGCCACGACGCCAGCCGGCTGCCCTTCGAGGATGCGACCTTTGACGCCGTCACCTGCCTGGAGTCGCTGGAGTTCATGCCCCGGCCCCAGGCAGTGCTCCGCGAGATGGTGCGCGTCCTGGCGCCGGGGGGCGTCCTGCTGGTCACCAACCGGGTGGGCACCGAGGCACGGTTCCTGCCCGGGCGGGCCCTGGCGCGGCCCCACTTCCAGGCACTGATGGAGGCGCTGCCCCTGCGCGAGGTCGAGGTCCGCCCCTGGCAGGCCAGCTATGACCTGTCGACGGCCCGCAAGGAGGGGGCGGCGCGCCCGCCGGGCAGTGGCGTCCGGGACCCCCTCTTGCTCTTGCTCTGCCCGGCCTGTGGCGGCCGCCTGGCGCGGGCCNNCCCGCCACTACGCGTTGGACGACGGAATTGCGGACCTGGTGATCGCCAGGGAGCGAATTGGAACATGAAGATCGGGATCATCGCTGATACACACATTCCGGAGCTTTCCCCCGTCCTGCCCGCACGCATCGCCGAGGCGTTTCGCGGGCTGGACATCATCCTGCACGCGGGCGACGTCTGCGAGCTGGCCGTCCTGCAAGAGTTCCAGGAGACCTATACCCTGACCTTTGCCGTCCACGGCGAGGGCGATAGCGAGGCGGTGCGGGCCTACCTGGACGAGAAGCGGGTGGTGCGCTTTGGCGAGCGGCGCGTGGGCATGATCCACGGACACCAGGCCGGCGCGCGGTCCCGGGGCGGCCTGCGGCGCCTCCTGGGCGGTCCGGCCCCGTCGCTGCCCGAGTACCTCCTGGCCCAGTTTCGCGATGAAGACGTCCACGCCATCGTCTTCGGGCACACCCACCGGCCCTACGTGCGCATGCACGGTGGGGTGCTGCTCTTTAACCCGGGGGCCGCCTTGCCCGGCCCCGACCGCCAGCCCACGGTGGGTATCCTGGACGTGGGCCAGCGGAACATCACCGGCAAGATCGTTCCCCTCTGATGGCGCCGCCCGGCACGTGCCGGGCCTGCGGACGTTTTGTAGGCCCCGAGACGAGGTGCCCGTACTGCGGTGCGGGCGGGCGAATGGCCCTGCGGTCCCTGCGCTGGGCCGGCGTGGCGCTGGCCGCCGCGGGGGTGGCCGTGCTCCTGATCCTGGCGGGCAGCAGCCGCGTGCCCGTGGCGCGCATCGGCGACCTGGAGCCGGCCATGAACTGGGCCTACGTGCGGGTGGAGGGCACCGTTTCCCGGCAGCCGGCCGTCGATCCGGAGAGCGGCGCCCTGAAGCTCTGGCTGCGCGACGAGACGGGCGAGATCCTGGCCATGGCCTACCGCGCCGAGGCCGAGGCGCTGCGGGCCGCGGGCCGGGTGCCGGTCATGGGCGACGGGCTGTCCCTGGAGGGCACGCTGCGGGTGCGGGAAGAGTTCTGCACCCTGACCATTAACCTTCCCGATGCGGTCGAGGTCCGGCCGGCGGAACCGGCGGCCGCGACCATCGACGAGGTGCACGCCGGGCTCGCCGCCCTCGCCGGGCAAAAGGTGCGGCTGCGGGGTGTCGTGCGCGGGCTGCGGAGCCCCTACGCGGGCCTGCAGCTCCTCAGCCTGCGCGACGAGACGGCCGCCATCGAAGTGGTGCTGCCTGCGGCCGGCGAAGCGGTGCTACCTGCGGCCGGCGAAGCGGTGCTGCCTGCGGCCGGCGAAGCGGTGCTGCATGCGGCCCCCGAAGCGGGGGCGCTGCTCCCGCGGCTGGTGCCCGGGCAGGTGCTGGAGGTGGTCGGCGCCGTCGACTCTTACGGCGGGATCGCCCAGGTTTCGGTGGGGCGCTGGAGCGACCTGGCCCTGCTAGAAGGCGACGTGACCATTGCCCCGCCGCGCCGCGCCGGCGATCTGTCGGCCGGCGACGTGGGACGCTGGGCTCGACTGCAAGGCGAGATTGCCGAGGCGCGGCCCTTTTCGGCCGGCCTCAAGCTGGCCCTGGACGACGGCACGGGCCGGGTGACGGTCCTGCTCTGGGACGACCTGCTGCGCTCGCTGGCCGAAGCCGGGGACCTGGCCGCGGGCGCCACCCTGGCCGTGCAGGGGCAGGTGACCGAGTACCGGGGCGAGCTGGAGATCGAGCCCGAGCTTGGTTCCGATCTGCTCCTGTTGCTGCCCCCCGCCCCCCGGGAGGTGCCCGCCCGCGCCGCCGGCGAGCTTTCGGCCGGGGACCTGGGCCAGGTGGTGCGCGTCGAGGGCGTCCTTCGCTCGCTGCGGCCCTTCTCGGCGGGCAGGAAGGGCCTGCTGGACGACGGCACGGGCACGGTGACGCTCCTCCTGTGGCAGGACGTGTGCGACGGGCTGCCGGACCTGGACGAGCTCCAGCCCGGCGCCCGGCTGCGGGTCGAGGGCGAGGTGGCCGAGTACGGAGGCGAGCTGGAGATCGTGCCCCTGGGCCCGGCCGGCGTGGCCGTCACCGGCCGGGTGGCGCTGGAGGTTCCCCGGGTGGCCCTGGGCCAGATCCAGGCCGAGGACGCCGGCCAGATGGTCCAGGTCTCGGGCCGCGTGGAGGCCGTGAGCGCCTTCTCCCGCGGCGCCAGGGCGATCCTGGACGACGGCACGGGCCAGATCGTCCTGCTCCTGTGGCAGGAGGTGCTCGAGGGCCTGGAGGGCGGCGAGGCGCCGGCCGTGGGCGCCGGGGTCACGGTGCGAGGCGAGGTGGCCGAGTACGGAGGCGAGCTGGAGATCGTGCCTCCGTCGGCCGATGCCGTGCAGGTCGAGGCGCCGCCCGCCAGCCCGACGCCCGCGCCGGCACAGCCTGCCACCCCTACCGCGGGCTCCCCGCCGGCCCCGGAGCCGCCGACGCCCACGCCCACGCCCGCCGTGACGAGCACGCCCACCAGCCCGCCGCCCACCCCACCCCCCGCGCGGACCATCGGCTCCCTGGGAAGCGCCGACGTGGGCAGCGACGTGACCCTGGCCCGGGCGGGCATTGCCGAGGTCATCTATTTCTCCAGGGGCGTCCAGTACCGGCTCACCGATGGCACGGGCACCATCGTCCTGCTCCTGTGGCAGAACGTGCTGGAGGAGGTTCCCGAGCGGCTGGATCTCTATCCCGGCAGCCAGGTGTGGGTCAGCGGCCGGGTGCAGGAATACGAGGGCGCCCTGGAGATCGTGCCGCGGGACGGCGCCGGCGTGGGCCTGGTGGCCCCCGGCGACCGGCAGCCCGTGGAGGAACGCTCCCTGGGCAGCATCACCCCCTCCGACGAGGGGCGCGTCTTGGCCGTGGCCGGCACGGTGACGCGGGCCGAAAGCCACGGCTGGCTGCGGCTGTGGATCGAGGACGGCACGGGCGAGATGCTCATCTACCTGCCCGAGCGGCTGATCCCCCATCTGCCGGGGGGCCTGGGCCCGGGGGTGCGGCTGGCGGTCACCGGCGAGGTGGACGTCTACCAGGGCACGCTGGAGATCATTCCCCTGGCCGGCGCCGACGTGGCGGTGCGCTGATGCCCGGCCTGGATCTCCTCGGCCTGGCGGGGGCAGCGGTGGCGGGCACGCTGGCCGCCGCCCTCCTGGCGTGCGTCCCGGGGCTGCACGTCTACAGCGCGGCAGGGTTGGCCGTGGCCCTGGCGGCCCGGGCGCCCGGCGCCCTGCCCGAGGACCTGCTGGCCATGTTCCTGCTGGGCATGACCGTCGGCTATGCCGTCGTCAACACCGTGCCGGCCATCTTTGGCGGCGCGCCCGACGAGAGCACGCTCTTTGTGGTCCTGCCCGGGCAGCGCTATCTCCTCCAGGGCCAGGGGATGGAGGCCGCGGCCGTGACGGGCGCCGGCAGCCTGGGTGCCCTCCTGGCCCTGCTGCTGGCCGCGCCGCTCCTGCCCCGCACCCTGCCCACCCTGCGGGCCATCGTGGCGCCCCACCTGCACTGGATCCTCGCGGCCGTGGCCCTGTACATGATCCTCAGCGAGTGGCCCAAGGGCTTTGACCGCGAGAAGAGCCGCGCCGGACGCCTGGCAGGCGGCTGGCGCTCGCCCGGCGCCGGGCTGTTGACCTTTCTCCTGTCGGGGCTCCTGGGCATGGCCCTCTTTTACGGCGGCCTGGTGCCGCCCGAGGCCGGCTTTCAGAACCTCTTTCCGGCCTTTACGGGCCTGTTTGCCATCCCCTGGGTGGCGACCAACCTCGTCTCCCGCGTGCCGGTGCCCCGGCAGGAGGCCGCGGCGACCCTGGACCTGTCGCCGGGGCTGCTGGCCAGGGGCGTGTTCGCCGGGACCCTGGGTGGATTCTTTGCCGCCTTCTTTCCGGCAGTGACCGGCGGCATTGGCGGGCTGCTGGCCGGCCAGGCCACGGCCCAGCGCGACGACCGCCTCTTTCTCGTGAGCCAGGGCGCCTGCAAGGTGGTCTATTACGCAGGCGCCTATCTGCTCCTGTTCGTGCCCGGCCTGCATCTCAGCCGCGGTGGCATGTCGTCCATGCTGGGCATCCTCTACACGCCGCGCACGCCGGCCCTGTACTGGGCGGCGGTGGGGTCCACGGTGCTGTGTGGGGCGCTGGCCTTTGGCCTGCTCCTCGTCTTGAGCCGGGGCGCTGCCTGGCTGGTGGCCCGGGTCGACTACCGGCGGATCTCGGCGGCCGTCCTCGTCCTGCTGGTGGCCCTCGTCCTGGCCGTCACCGGGCCCGGCGGGCTGCTGGTGGCGGCCGTGGCCACGGCCATCGGCCTCGTTCCCCTGCTTTTTGGCTCCCGCCGGAGCAATTGCCTGGGTGTCCTTCTCGTGCCTCTGACGTTGCAGCTTGCCGGGCTCGGTCCGACGGTTGCCGGGTGGCTGGGGCTGGCGTGAGGGCTGCGGGAAGGTCCGCCGCATCACGCCCTTCTCTCGCGCTGCCCGGCCTGGGGTGCGCGGTAGGAGTTCGCTGCAGCTTGCCGGCACCTATGTTAGAAATTCTGGAATGGCTGCTCCTGAAACTGACATGCCGGTGCGTTGCACGTGCCGTTCGTGCGACGCACCTGATCTGGATCCCAGGACCGGTTTCTAAGCAGTGGGCGGCTTGCCTTTGCGCCCGAGGACGTGGAGCCCTAGGGACTGGACCATACACCATGCCTTCTTTGCCCGTGCTGGCTTCACGGATGCCGCTCAGTCTGAGGGCCAGGAACACAAGGTAACGTCAAAGCTCTCCGGCCGAAGTAGGAGTGCGGTCCATTCAACCGGACAATCCCTTGCTGCTGCGGTTGCCCTGTTTACCGGCTTGACATCGTGCAGCCTTTCGCCTATCATGAGCACAGTCGCCGTCGAGGAGGGGCACCATGGAGACAGACATCCTGTCGGAACTTCATGCGGAGCTGGGCAGGGGAAGCCCTGCCAGGCTCGGGTTCACCAGAAAAGCCTTTCAGCTGCTGCCCGAACTGGACAACCCCAGGATTCTGGACCTGGGTTGCGGCCAGGGGGGACCGACGCTGGAGTTGGCCAGGCTCAGTGGCGGCCAGGTCACCGCCCTGGACATCGATCAGGCTGCCATCGACAAGCTGGCCAGGCGGGCCGGCGAAGAAGGACTATCAAACCGGGTGCAGGCCGTTCGCGGCTCCATGTCTGACCTGGCCTTCTCGTGGGAGAGCTTTGACGTCATCTGGTCCGAGGGTTCCATGTGGGTCCTCGGTTTCGAGAGGGCGCTTGCCGAGTGGCAAAGGTTCATCCGCCCGCATGGCTTTCTGGTGGTGCACGAAATGGCCTGGCTCCGGCCCGATCCTCCGTCGGAGATCAGGAACTGCTGGCAGTTGGTGTATCCAGGGATAAGGACCGCATCGGAATACGTCGAACGGGTCCCGGAGCACGGCTACCACCTCATTGGTCAATTTGCGTTGCCGGAAGATTTCTGGTGGGCCGACTACTATGTTCCCATGCTGGCCCGCCTGGGCGACCTCCGGAAAAAGTACGCCGGGGATCAGGCTGCGCAAAAGGTCCTTGACAAGGAACAGCAGGCGGCAGATCTTTACGAGAAGTATGTGAAATGGTATGGGTCCATGTTCCTGGTCATGCAGAGGGCTGAACCGTGACCGGGCAAGCTCCGGCCGGGCGCAGGGTGCTGTCAAGGGCATGATCGCGCACGTGATGCCCTTCCAACGCCCCCACGAACGTTCACAAACAACACAACACACATAACACTCATGGGCAGCCCCGCGGGTACCCCTGGCCGCCCCATTGTTCTCGGGTTACCAGAAAAACCAACCCCGTCTCGCGCGTGCAGGTGCCCCGGCAGGACGCCGCGGCGACCCTGGGCCTACGCCCTCCGACGATAGCGCACGACCGGCATCTCCAATCCATCCGCCCGCCGTTCCACCTTGCTCGCCCCGTCCGCCCGAAAGCCCGCAGCCTCGTAAAATGCAATCGCCCCTTGATTCCCTTTCAAAACCCACACGGTGATCTCTTCAAACCCATCTTCTCGCAGGCACTCTGCTGCTTCGCCCATCAGGGCAGCTCCATGGCCCTGCCGCCATTGTTCGGGATGAACATAGATCACATACACCTCGCCCACTCGCGCCTGGACGGCATCCTCATCCTGGCTGCTTCCACAGGCCACGAACCCCACGATGTGACCCTCCTGTTCGGCGACCAAGATGTGCCCCGCAGTTCTGGAGATGCGTTCCAGCCAGTGTTTCTCTCCAACGTCGATCGAAAGGCGATCCAGGGCGTCATCGGGCAAAAGGCCGCGGTATGCAGCCTGCCACGCCGTAACGTGGACTATGGCTATACCTTTCGCGTCCGGCAATCCCGCTCTGCGGATTGACATCCATCCTCCAACGCAAAGGTTTCAAGCTGTTTGATGCCAACATGATGCACCGGTAGGCCGCAACGGTCAACAGAGGAATCAGAGCGATGGGCCGGATCGGGACCCTCCAACTTCCCAATGCGGCCAAGGGCCAACCTGATGTACGGTGCAGGCCCAACCCCGTCCACATTATGCACCTGGAATCCGTTCCTGTCAAGCGGATCAGTCTGCGCAAGGACTCGGGCTGCTTTGCTTCAAAGCGGGATCGAGTGGGACTTGTACCTTCTGCGCGGCAGTGGTACAATTGGTGTTGATGCACGGCGACACAAGCACCTGCCCGATGTTGCCCTTACCAGGCTGCCGGCGGCATGTACTTGGTTCGGGTGGCTGTGACGCGGCATCCAGGGCTTTCCGTGGAGGGAAGATGAGTATGAGCACAGGCATTCTCGGTTCTTCTATGGATCCCGCTGATCCGGCTCGTGCCGTCAGGGTGCTGATCGTCGATGACCACGCCGTGGTGCGACAGGGGCTGCGAACCTTTCTGGAGCTGCAGAGCGATCCGCCGGCGCTGCCCATCAAAGTCGTGGGAGAAGCCACGAACGGCGTCGAGGCGGTAGACCTTGCTTGCCGCCTCCAGCCCGACGTGGTCCTGCTGGACCTGGTCATGCCCGGGATGGATGGCATCGAGGCCACTCCCCGGATCGTCGAAGGCAGCCCCCATTCGCGCGTCATCATCCTGACCAGCTTTGGCGAGGAGGACCGGGTGGTCCCCGCCATCCGCGCCGGCGCCCAGGGATACCTGCTGAAAGACATCGCACCGGCAGAGTTGGTCCAGGCTGTTCGCGCCGTCCACCAGGGAAAGGTCCAGTTGCACCCCGAGGCCGCCCGCAGGCTAATGTCGGCTGTCGCTGCCAGGGAGGGATCGCCGGCCGGCCCTCCAGCGGCGCCCCTGGAGGAGCTGACCGGGCGCGAGCTTGAGGTGCTGCGTCTCATCGCCGAAGGGCTCAACAACCGCGAGATTGCCGAGAGATTGGTCATCAGCGACAAGACCGTCAAGACCCACGTCAGCAGCATCCTGGGCAAGCTGCACCTGGAAGACCGCACCCGGGCGGCCATCTATGCCCTGCGCCATGGCCTGGCGCCGGATGGAGACTGATGCATGCTGTTGGCATCTACCTGATCTACGCGGCGGTGGTCGTGCGCGGCGTGGTGCGCCTGGGAGACATGCGGCACCCCATCCAGGTCGTGGTCTCGCTGGCGCTCTATGGGCTGCTGCTCGTCGTCGAAACCTGGACGGCACCGTGGCGCTCCGCCCGGTCCGCGAATCCACAGAGAACCGGCCAGGCAGCCGGGCTGCCCATCTCCCGGCGATGGGTGCTGGCTGCCTGCCTGCTGGTGCAGTCTTGCCTGGTGATCGGACTGCTGCTCAACCGGGAGGTTCAGGACTTTTACGCCTTGTTGTTCTTCCCCCTCGGCCTGCAAGCGGTCCTGTATTTCGGAAGGCGTGTCGGGTTTCTGTACATCGCCGCCCTCACCCTGGCGATGACCGGCCCATTGGTCGCCTCGCAGGAGGGTTGGGCTTTTGGGCTGGCGATGGTGCTCAACTACGGGGGTTTGTGCTTCCTCCTTGGCGGCTATGCCCACCAGGTCAGGATAGCCGAAATGGCGCGCGGCCACACCCTGCGCACGCTCGGGGAATTGCAGGTCGCTCACCGCCGGCTCCAGGCCCATGCCTCGCAAAGGGAAGACCTGGCAGCCGAACAGGAGCGCAGCCGCCTGGCGCGTGACCTGCACGACTCGGTCACCCAGACCGTCTTTGGCATGACCCTGACGGTGCAAAGCGCCCGCCTGCTGCTGGAAAGGGACAAAAGCCGTGTGGCGGACCAGCTTGGGCGGCTGGAGGAGCTGGCGGCCAGTGTGATGGGCGACATCCAGACCCTGATCTCCCAGCTACGGCCCCCCGCGGCCGACCACCTGGCAGCGGAAGGGCTGCCGGCTGCCCTGCGCCGGCTGGCGGCCGAGCGGCTTGGGCGCGATGGGCTGCAGGTAACCGTCAAGGTGACAGGCGAACGGGCTCTATCCGAACCGACGGCGGCCGCTCTATACCAGATCACGCAAGAGGCGCTTACCAACGTCGCAAAGCACGCGGGGACGCGGCAGGCGACCGTTCGCCTGGTCCTGGCCGGCGAAGCGCCCTTCCTCGAGATCGAGGACGGCGGCCTGGGCTTTGATCCGCGGTCGGCCTTGAGCCGGCCCGGCCATCTCGGCCTGGTCGGCATGGCCGAACGGGCGTGCGAGCTGGGCTGGAGCCTGTCCATCGATTCGCATCCCGCCTGTGGCACCCGCATTCGAGTTGCCGAACGCCCGCCGGAGGCAGTGACGTGAGCCGGATACCCACGGGTCGCCTGGCTCATCGGGCGCACACGTACCGGGGGGCCTACCTGGTCGGGTTCCTTTTGATCGGCGTGGCCGTCTTGCGGGCCGCCATCTCTTACATGGGCCAGCCACCATTGACGGCTGCCATCCTGCTCCTGGCAGCCTATGGCCTGCTCTACAGCACCGAGCCGCTGCTTTCCTCTCGTTTCCACAGGTACCGTTTCCTGTACTTTCCTGCGCAGCTTGCCCTGCTCCTGGTCGTGACCAACCTGCGCCCGTTTCTGGACAACACCAGCTCCCTCTACATCCCCCTCGGCGTGCAGGCACTGCACGCCTTTCCGCGCCGGGCGGCCATTGCCTGGCTGATCTTTCTGGCCGTGCTGCTCAGCGTTACCCTGGTCGTCGGGATGACGTGGGCGGAGGGGATCGGACTCAGCCTGGTCATGATGGCCGGCGGCACCTTTCTGATATCCTACGATCTGCTCTACGCCCGCACGCAAGCCGACCAGGCCGAGAGCCAGGCCCTGCTGGCCGACCTGCAGCAAGCCCACCTGGAGCTGAAGGTGCATGCAATCCAGGCCGGGGAGCTGGCCGCGGCGCGCGAGCGGAACCGCCTGGCACGGGAGCTGCACGACTCGGTCAGCCAGATGATCTTTGCCATTACCCTCACCAGCCAGTCGGCCCGCCTGCTCCTGGAGCGCGATCCGGCTCGCGTCCCCGAGCAGGTCAACCGCCTGGAAGAGATGACCGAAAGCGCCCTCGGACAATTGCGTTCGCTGATCGCCCAGTTGCGCCCACCCCAGAATCCATAGTTGTCCTCCGGTCGTACGACCGGAGACGGAGTGCCCCCACCGCCAGTCGGAAAGAGGAATCCGCCTGCCCGCCCCTCCAGGTCCCATCCGGCGCGCATCGCGCGCCGGATGGGATTCTTGTATAGTGTGGACGTGGCTACGGGGAGGTGTGGTGCAATGCCCGAAGTGAGCGATGACCGGGCAAGGGCGGAGGCGCTGACCAGGCGGCGGGTCCTGATCGTGGACGACAACGTGCGGGTACGCCAGGAACTGCGCACCCTGCTGCCGCTGGCCGGCGACGTTGAGATCGTGGGGGAGGCAGCGAACGGCCGGGAAGCGATCCGGCTGGCCCGGGCTCTCCGGCCGGAGGTGGTATTGATCGACCTGGAAATGCCGGTCCTGGACGGCTACGAGGCGGCGCGGCAGATCAAGATCGTCTCTCCCGCCTGCCGGGTGGTCGCCCTGACGGTGCACGGTTACAAAGCAGCACGACAGAAGGCCGGCCGATGCGGTGTGGATGCCTTCCTGGTCAAGGGGACTGACGTCGAGAGCCTGATGAAGGCCATCCTGGGGCGATACCGCCCCTTGCCAAGTTCGTGCTGGCGACAGCGGCTTCGGACCCGGCGACTTATTTGATCGCCGGCCTGATGGGGAAGGGGCTGCGGGCGATACCCGGCATAAAGGCCGCGGCCCGCGGGCAAGCCGTGCCGGCCAGCCGCTGATTCACTTTGAGGAGGAGGAAAATGAACGCTGGCGAAAGCCTCCCTCAGGCCCGCGGTCTAGTCCCGCAGCTCGTCGCGCATGCGCTCGTATTCCTCGCGGGTCAGCTCGCCGCGGGCATAGCGCTCCCGCAGGATGCGCAGCGCCTCGTCCTCGCCACCGCCAGCGGCCGGGCCGGCGCTGCTCCGCCGGCTGAACCACACCAGGGCGGCGATGGCCCCGCCGATGAGGATCACAAAGAGAACCACTGAGAGTAGCACCAGCAGCAATTCAAGGAGTCCAAATGCGGACATGGTCGTAGCAGTCTCCTTTCCACGCGGATCGTCGCCCCCGGCCGGCTGGCGCCCAGGGCGCACTGTTCAGCATACCACCGGCGCCGGGTCCCGTCTGTAAAGTGCGACACAGCCGGCCCCGGCGGGGACACAGAGGGAAGAGCGTGCCCGCTCCCCCGGCCGGGGGAGCGGGCACGGTTTCGAACGGTTAGCGCAGCGGGGTGACGATCACGTCGTCAAAGCTCACAGTCTTGCTCTTGTAGGTCTTGAAGCCGATGGTGCCCTCCAGGAAGGGCTCCTTTTCGTCGGTGTAGTCCATCACCAGCTCATTGTCAAAGTAGATCTTGATGTTGTTGCCCCGCACCTCCACGGCCAGCGTGTACCAGGTGTAGCGCTTGAAGCTCTTGTTCAGCTCGACCTGGCGGAGCCCGTGGGGATTGTTAAAGTCGTACAGGTTCTGGGTGTTGACGCACGCCAGGTCCCAGCAGTCGGTGAGCGTCTGGAGCTGCGACAGGCGGACGAACATCGTGTCCTCCGTGGGCTTGCCGCCGACGATGACATAGTAGCCCGTCACCCAGCCGGCGGTGTCCTCTTTGCCCACGTCCTTGTACTGGCCGCGCACCCACAGGCCGACGGGGTAGCCGCCATTCTCGATGATCTTGACCTCCCCGTCCTTCTCGTTCACGCCGCCGCGGAGGAGCATCTTGGTCTCGACGCGATAGTCAGTCCACTGCTCGGCGCCGGGCCCCAGGTACATCAGCAGCGCGTCTTCCGCCACCTTCTTGCCACCCAGCCAGCAGTCCTGCGTGGCGGCGCCGCTGCTGCCCACGCCGTCGCTCGCCTCCCAGCGCCACTGGTCCTCTTCCAGCCGCCAGTAGTTCATGAAGCGCGTCCAGCGGCTCAGCCGGGCGGAGGGATCGTTAAAGTTCTCTTCCAGGAGGATGCCCGGTTCGGCGACAAAGGTCGCGCCCGCTGGTTGCAGGGGCACCCCCAGCTGGCTGGCAGCCACCGCCACCTGGTTGGTGTGCTCGCCAACCGGCACGTTGGCCACGACGCGATAGACGACGTCCAGGCGCTCGCCGGGGGACATCGGCCAGTTTCCACTCCAGACGATGGTGCCCGTCGTGCCGGCCGGGTTAACGGCCACCTCGCTGCCCGCCGCCATGCCCGCAAAGGTCACGCCCGCCGGCAGCGTGTCGCTGATGGTTTGCAGCGTGCCCGCTGTGTCACCCTCGTTGACGACGGTCACGGTATAGACGAGCTCGGCGTCGATGTTCGCCTCCACCAACTGCGGGCTGACGCTCTTGGTCACCGACAGCCACCCGTAGGCAAAGTCGTGGTACGCCAGCGGCATGTAGAGGGTGTGGGTCTTGCCCGCCACGTCAACGCACGCCTCGGCGGGTGCCGGTGCCGGCCCCTCGGTGCCGATGGCGACGCCGTTGCAGGCCTGGTAGGCGTCAAAACTGCCCGCCGTCCGCACCTGGTACAGCAGCGTCAGCTCCGACCCGGACGGAACGGTAAAGGGCCCCGTCCACGTCAGCGTGTCGTCCGCCACCTGGGGCGGCGTGACGACGTCGCTGGCGGCCAGCATCCCGGCGAAAGAGAGTGAAGCGTCCAGGGTGTCGGTGATGGCCTCCACCGTGGCGCTCACCGCCCCGCTGTTGGACACGGTGACGGTATAGGTCACCACGTCGCCGGCGGTCACTTCCACCGGCGAAGCGACTTTTTCCAGGGCCAGATCGGCCTGGGCCACGTCCTCGGGAGCGAGGGCGTGGATAGGGGCCAGGCTGCTGGACAGCAGCAGCAGCGAGGCCAGGAGCAAGATGGACAGCGCGATCCAGGCAAGCCACTGCCTGGAGTCTTTTGCACATTCGGTCATTGTTCGCTTTCTCCTCATGGTCAGATTTTCGAGCCGGCAAAGCGCGGCGCGCGCCGGGCGGCGCGTGGGCCTGGTTTCACCGGCGCCTGGAGCCGGGCAGCTCCGATTCGATTGGCAGCGAGGGGAGAGCAGAGGGCAAGAGGGATCAAGGCGCAACGGGGTGATTCAAAGCGAGCATTCCTTTCACTCCTTTCTTTTGCCGCCGCATGGCTCTGGCTCACCCCCGGTCCACCCCTGGCCGGATGGGGCCACTGCGAGCTGTGCTGCGGCACCCTTTGCCTGCGGGCCAGGCAAAGGTAGGGGGCATTATACCACAGGTGGTGGCAACGCAAAAATTGGGTGCATTTCAGTTTTCTGGATAACATAAGGAAGAGGCCAGATTTGCCATAGTTGCGCGGAG
>MTKX01000093.1_pt1 | contig 28743 bp, 21 predicted proteins | sample 1042771 | NCBI WGS metagenome assembly MTKX01 (sample SAMN06212183, study PRJNA360534) | anaerobic digester metagenome | biome: Wastewater treatment plant; material: sludge; isolation source: anaerobic digester fed with sludge from wastewater treatment plant | place: Denmark: WWTP Randers ...
TGCCAAAACACATGTTCAACTACTACAGGAAATTGGAAAATTAAACCTCAGTGCACACTGAGGTTCCACCTGTTCACGCTCAAAAGCTTCGTAAATCCCCAAATGATAAGCATATAGATCAGCGCCACCATGACAAGGGGGAAGAAGGCGTCAAATGTGCGGCTGCGGATGATGTCCCCGGCCTTGGTCAGGTCCTGGACTGCAATATACCCTACGATTGCCGTCATCTTTATCAGCGATATGATCTCTCCCTTGTAAACAGGAAATGCTATACGGGCTGCCTGTGGCAGCAGGATATATCTGAAAGTCTGATACTTGTTGAATCCCATGGCATAGCCGGCATGACGCTGTCCCAATGGTATGGCTTCAAGAGATGTACGGAACAGCTCCGATGAATAGGAAGCAAAAATCATGGAAAAGGTCAGGATCGATACAAAAATCCCGCTGATCTTGGCAGTTGCAAATACCACATAGAACATCACCATCAGGATAACCACCTGTGGGATTGCACGAAAGATGGTGATATAGCCTTTGGCTAAAGTGCGGTACACCTTATTGCGGGACATCCTCAGGGCACAAACCCCCGCGCCCGTAATGGTGCCCAGGATCACAGACAGCACGGCTATCAGAAGGGTGATCCACAACCCGTCCAGGATCAGCATGTATCTCTTTTCAAGCAACAAATGCCGGTTAAGCGAATCGATGAATTTTTCCCAGACACCTTGCCCGGAACCCCCTTCTGCAGCAGCCTCGACTCCGCCAGGATTCCATTCTACAAGCACCTGGGGATTCATATAATAGACAGCAGAAAAATCCACCTGCTTCTTGCGCTCTGCGGTTGCCGTCATATTGGAAGCCACCGCGTCCACCTTTCCGGATTGAAGGGCCGCTATCAGGGCTCCGTATTTCATGTCGACAAACTCCACCTTCATCCCCAATGCCTGCCCTATGCGCATCATCAATTCCCAGTCAAGGCCCGATATGGTGTTGTTTCGCACAAAACACATGGGTTCACGGTTGGCAGAGGTTCCAACGCGCAAAAGCGGCAATGCGCCTTCCCCGGATGATGTGCCCTTGTTGTCAAACTCTGTGACCACATATTCAGAGCCATCATGCCGTATCCAGTTCCCGATGATCTTATCCAGTGTGCCGTCCTGCCTGAATCCCGCCAGGACAGAGTCAATCTGCCGTAGCAGTCCTATGGAATTGTTCTTTGCCACAGCCACTCCGGCTCCCTCGTTGGTAAGATGGTAAGGCAGTATCCTGTAGGAGGGATTAGACCGTGAAACGACATAAGCCGTGGTGTATGCAGTCATCAGGTAATTGACTTTCCCGGCATGCAGGGCGGCAAACCCGTCCATGATGTCATCAAAACAACTGACAATAACCTGGGGATACCCGTCCCTGAGCATGATTTCTCCCAGCGACCCGGTCATTACGGCAACCATCCTGCCCTTCAGCAAACTGTCCGCCACCACATCCAGCACAGAACGCTCCTCACGGACCTGTTCCAGGACAGGCGGAACGCCCTGAGCCTGCTGCTCCCGGGCCTCCTGTGGCTGAGCTGCTGCGGGCAAAGCCCCTGCCTGCAGTATAAGGAGGATTGTCAGCAGCCATAAACGTTTCATGGCTCAAAGATAATTATTAACTTTGAGCCTGTTCACGAAAAAAACGGATATGAAAGGAATAATTCTGGCCGGAGGTTCGGGCACACGCCTGTATCCCATCACAAAAGGAGTTTCCAAGCAATTGCTTCCCGTTTACGACAAACCGATGATCTATTACCCGTTGTCGGTTCTGATGCTGGCCGGGATAAGGGACATCCTGATCATTTCAACCCCGCAGGACCTGCCCTCCTTTGAGCGCCTGCTGGGCACGGGTGAAGCCTTTGGGGTACGCTTCCAATATGCTCCGCAACCACGGCCCGAAGGACTTGCACAGGCACTTATCATTGGCAGGGACTTCACAGGCAACGACAACATATGCCTGGTCCTGGGTGACAACATTTTTTACGGACAGGGTTTCCGGTCCATGCTTCAAAAAGCCGTCGCCTCGGCAAATAACGGATTTGCCCATGTTTTCGGATACCCAATCAAAGACCCGCAGCGCTACGGGGTGGTAGAACTCGGACCCGGAGGAATCCCGGTTTCCATCCAGGAAAAACCACAAAATCCGAGGTCAAACCTGGCCGTCACCGGCTTGTACTTTTACCCCAACAACGTGCTGGATGTGTCCGCAGCGGTAAAGCCCTCGGCGCGCGGAGAACTGGAAATAACCTCGGTAAACGAACATTACCTGAACCGCCAGCAGCTGCACGTGACCACGCTGGGCCGGGGCTTCGCCTGGCTCGATACCGGAACCCACGCCTCCCTTGCCGAAGCTTCCAACTTTGTGGAAACCATCCAGGCCAGGCAAGGCCTGAAGATTGCCTGCCTTGAGGAAATCGCCCTGCGTAACGGCTGGCGCACCCCGGAGCAGATCCGTGCCGATGCCCTTCCCATGCAGCACAATGAATACGGCCAATATATCCTGGAGCTGGCAGCGGCAGCAGAGCAGTCAGGCACGCTGGCACAGCAAGACATCCGGGAGGAACTGAACCCTCATAAAAGAAGCTGACCTTATGGAAGATAACAAAAACAGTGCTTTGAAAGGATCCGGGAACTTCACGATCCTCATTACCGGCGGGTGCGGATTCATTGGTTCACATGTCGTCAGGCATTTTGTAAAAAAGTATCCGCAGTACCGGATCATCAATGTGGACAAGCTCACCTATGCAGCGAATCCTGAATACCTGAAAGATATTGAAACCCAACCCAACTATACCTTCATCCAGGCCGATGTCTGCGACCATCCGGCTATGGAGGACATCTTCCGGCAATACGGCATAGACGCTGTCATCCACCTGGCTGCCGAAAGCCACGTGGACCGCAGCATAACAGACCCGTTTGCCTTTGCCCGCTCCAACGTCATGGGCACGCTCACCCTGCTGCAAACAGCCAAAACACACTGGAAAAAGGAAGATTATCCCAGGCACCTGTTTTACCAGATATCCACAGACGAAGTCTACGGAGAACTGCACTTTGGAGAGGAACCGTTCCGTGAAACCACCCCCTACGACCCCCGTTCCCCCTATTCAGCATCAAAAGCCTCGGCAGATCACTTTGTAAGAGCGTTTCACCACACCTACGGGCTGCCTGTCAGGATCTCCAATTGCTCCAACAATTACGGCCCCTGCCAGTACCCCGAAAAGCTAATCCCCGTAATCATAAACAGCATAGTCAACCGCAAGCCCCTGCCCGTCTACGGAAAAGGAGAAAACATCCGTGACTGGCTTTACGTGGAAGATCATGCCCGGGCTATTGACCTGGTCTTTCATAAGGGCCGCAACGGAGAAACCTACAACATAGGCGGCAACAACGAATGGCAGAACATAGAACTGGTACGCCTTCTCATAGAAATCACGGACCGCCTGCTGGGCCGCCCTGCCGGCGATTCCCTGCCGCTCATAACCTTCGTAACGGACCGTCCCGGGCACGATCTGCGTTACGCCATAGATGCCTCCAGGATCAAAAACGAACTTGGCTGGCAGCAGCAAATGACCTTCCGCCAGGGACTGGAAAAAACCGTGGTTTGGTACCTAAAGCAGGAAAACAAAACAAAAACCCTATGAATATAGTAATTGCTGGAACCGGTTACGTTGGAATTGTTTCCGGAACATGTTTCGCCGAAATGGGCGCGCATGTAACCTGCGTAGACATTGACAGGCAGAAGATCGATAACCTGGAAAAGGGAATCCTTCCCATCTATGAGCCGGGACTGGAACCCATGGTACAACGCAATACACAGGCCGGAAGGCTCCATTTCACCACAGATATCACCACATGCCTGGACCAGGCCGACATCGTTTTCAGCGCCGTGGGTACACCCCCAAACGAAGACGGAAGCGCCGATATCCATTACGTGCTGGAGGTGGCCCGGACTGTGGGAAAACACATGACCGGTTACCTGGTCTTCACCACAAAAAGCACAGTCCCTGTGGGAACCGCCGCCAAAGTGAAACAGGCCATACAGCAGGAACTGGACAAAAGAAACGTCACCATCCCCTTCGATATTGCTTCCAACCCCGAATTCCTGAAAGAAGGAGACGCCATCCGTGATTTCATGAGTCCCGACCGCGTGGTGGTGGGCGTGGAAAGCGAAAAGGCAAGAAAGATCATGGAAAATCTGTACCGGCCTTTCCTGCTCAAGAATTTCAGAGTGCTCTTCATGGACATTCCCTCGGCCGAGATGACCAAATACGCGGCCAATGCGATGCTTGCCACCCGTATCTCGTTCATGAACCAGGTGGCCAACCTGTGTGAACGCCTGGGGGCAGATGTGAACAGCGTACGCCTGGGAATTGGTACGGATAGCCGCATAGGCAATAAATTCCTGTATCCCGGCGCAGGCTACGGAGGAAGTTGTTTTCCCAAAGACGTCAAAGCCATGATCAGGATGGGACGTGAAACGGGCTACCCCCTGGAACTCATAGAATCGGTGGACCGGGTCAATGAAGAACAGAAAAAACTGTTGTTCCATAAGTTGCAAAAACACTTCAAAGGAGAACTTAAAGGCAAAACCATTGCTATCTGGGGGCTTTCCTTCAAACCGCAGACAGACGATGTGCGACAGGCCCCTTCGATGGTGCTCATTGACAACCTGTTGCAAGCCGGCTGCCGCGTACAGGCCTACGACCCTGTGGCCATGGAACAGGCACAACACCTGCTGGGCAAATCCATCCATTATGCCGGCGACATGTACCAGGCAGCCAACCAGGCGCATGCTCTGGTGCTGGTGACCGAATGGAAAGAGTTCCGCATGCCCGATTGGGACATGCTGCGCAAGATCATGCACACGCCCCTGGTGCTGGACGGTCGTAATATATATAATCCACAGGAAGTCAGGGAGCAAGGCTTTGAATACATAGGTATCGGGCTGGGTGCCTAAGAAATCGCACACAGAAACACAGAATATGACAGAACTTGAGCACAAAAGACGCATAGCCAAAAACACGGCTGCCCTTTATGTGCGCATGCTGGTACGCCTGGCCGTCACCCTTTACACCTCGCGCATAGTCCTGGACATCCTGGGTGTGGACGATTTTGCCCTTTATGGCATAGTCGGAGGCATCGTCACCCTGCTCACCTTCCTGCAAACCGCCCTGAACGCATCCACCCAGCGCTTCATGAGCGTGGAGCTGGGACGCGGGGACAAAGCCGCCCTCAAGCGTGTCTTTGATGTGAGCATGACGCTTTACCTGATGGTGGCCCTTGCCATTGTCATCCTTGCCGAGACGGCCGGCCTGTGGTTCCTGAACACCCGCCTGGTCATCCCGCCCGAACGCCTGGGCGCAGTCAACTGGGTTTTCCAGTTCTCCATCCTGGTCACCTGCGTGAACATCATCCAAACCCCCTATAATGCCAGCATCATTGCCCATGAAAAAATGTCTTTTTACGCCTGGATAAGCATAGCCGATGTGGTTTTGAAACTGGGCGCCGTCTTCCTTCTCATGGTCTCGCCGGTGGATAAGCTGGTTTCCTACGCCGCTTTGCTGTTTGTGATCTCTATGATCATTTTTTTCATCACCCGGGGCTACGCCCTGCACCAATTCACAGTCTGCCGCTTCAAACCTTCCTGGGACAAACCGCTGTTGCGCCAGATGGCTGCCTTTTCGGGCTGGACGCTATGCGATTCCGGAGCCCAGCTGGCAGTCACACAAGGGCGTGTATTTTTGCTCAACATCTTTACCCCGCTGGTAACCAACGCCGCCATGAGCATTGCCACCCAGGTGAGCACGGCCGTGTACAATTTTGTGATATACTTCCAATCCTCCTTTAATCCCCAGATCACCAAAGCCTCGGCCCAGGGCAATCAGAAGTATTTGCAGGACCTGGTCAACCAGACCTCCAAATTCTCGTATTACATGATCTTTGCACTCACCCTGCCCATCCTGCTGAATATGGAATTCATCCTGGGGATATGGCTAAAGGAAGTGCCCCAATATACTGCTGTCTTTTGCAGCATAACCCTGTTGTACTACCTGGTGGAATCGTTGAGCGGCCCGTTGTGGATAACCACCTGGGCAGCCGGGAACATTCGCCGGTACCAGATCAACGTTTCGCTGATGCGCATCATAACCCTGCCGGCCACCTGGCTCCTGCTCAAATACGGCATGGAAACCTGGACCGTACTGGCAGTCTGGGTCCTTGTCAACGGTTTTTGTTATATTTACCGATTAATATACGTCAGGCGAAATTCAGGGATTCCTTTGGCTCCGTATCTGCGCGAAGTAATCGTACCCATTGTCCTGATCACGCTCCTTGCCGTACCCCTGCCCCTGCTCAGTCATTACCTTCTGGCAGGATGGACAGACCTGGTAATTACCACATTGGTCTCGTTGCTGATTACCGGGATACTTATCTGGCTCACCGGGCTTAAAACCACAGAGAAAAAACACATTAAAGAATTCGTAAAGAGACGTTTGCCATGAAAGTATCAATCATTATTCCCGTGTACAATTCGGCACCCGTTATTGAACGGTGTCTTTGTTCGGTTCTGAAACAAAGCTGGCAGAACCTGGAAATCATACTGGTAGACGACCATGGGACCGATAACAGCATGATCCTGGCTTCCCGCCTGCTGGAACTTCCCGCCGGTGAAAACGCCCAACCGCCTGTCTCCCCCGAAGTGCGTGCTCCAGAGGCCCCTGCCCGATCTGTGAAAATCCTGCACCACACTGAAAACCGCGGTCTATCGGCAGCACGCAACACAGGCCTGGACGCTGCCACCGGCGATTATGTTTTCTTTCTGGACAGCGACGACGAAATTCCTCCCCGGGCCATGGAAAACCTGGTCCGCACGGCCACTCTCTACAGCCAACCGCACCTGGTATGCGGAGCCGTGGATGTGCGTCCGGACAGTAAAAATTCACTGAATTTCAGCAACAAACTTCCAGACTACATAGAAGGCAACAATGACTCTTCACGGGCCATACTGCGCCGGGATATCCCCATCATGGCATGCAACAAGCTTATCAAACGCGATTTCCTGCTCTCCAACAAACTGTATTTCAAGGAAGGGCTCATACACGAAGACAACCTCTGGAGTTACCAGCTATCTGCATGGGTGCACAATATTGCCATCGACAGACAAGTGACCTACATATACCACCTGAACAAAAAGGGACTGACCCTGGAACGCGTTACCCCACAACGGCTGAACAGCATCAAGACCATCATATCCATACAGATGGAAAGCCTGTCTAAAGAACGTCCGCTGCGCACCCTGCAGGAAGCCTACATCTTTTTCACGGCAGCCTGGTTCCTGGACCTGCTCTACGGACAGACCCATCCAGAATACTATAACATGAGGCAGTGGGTCCGTAATACATTGCGCCCCTTCGGCCCCGGAATGCACTATCATACACTGGTAAACCACATTCTTTACCATGCCATTTACTTACCCCCCGCAGTGCTCCGGGCAGGCAAGAAATTCAGGAAATATGCTTCCCGGAACCGTTGAAAATATCAAAAAAAACAGATAAAAATCATGTTACGAATTCCCAAATCATTGCGTCTCTCATTCTCCTGTTTCATTCTTATCTTCCATTTCCTGCTTATGCCTGCAGTTCCTGCCCTTGCCGATGAAGGCATGTGGCTCCCCATGCTCATACAGCAAAAGATCCCGCAAATGCAGGAACTCGGTTTCCGTCTCACAGCCGAAGATATTTACAGCGTGAACCGGGCCTGTCTTAAAGATGCTATCGTTCACTTTGGTGGCGGTTGCACCGGGGAGATCATCTCGGCAGAGGGATTGCTCATCACCAACCACCATTGCGGCTATGGACAAATACAAGCCCACAGCACGGTGGAACATGATTACCTGAAAGACGGTTTCTGGGCCCGTACCAGGCAGGAAGAACTGCCCAACAAGACACTGACTGTCACTTTCCTACGTAAAATGGAAGATGTAACGCAACAAGTGCTCGAAGGAGTTACTGCGCAAATGAGCGAGGTAGAACGCCAGGGACAGATAGAAGCCAACATCAAAACCATCAGCGAACTAACACTCCAGGGCCTGGACCGCAAATTCTACTCGGCCCGTATCGCGCCCGCCTATTACGGGAACCAGTACTTCCTCTATCTGAACGAAACCTTCCGCGATGTGCGGCTGGTAGGTGCACCGCCCTCTTCCATAGGCAAGTTTGGCGGCGATACCGACAATTGGATGTGGCCGCGTCATACGGGCGATTTTTCACTGTTCCGCATTTATGCCGGTCAGGACAACCAGCCGGCCGACTACAGCCCCGACAACATGCCTTACCGTGCGCGTTACCACCTGACCATCTCGACCAAAGGCGTACAACCCGGTGATTTCACCATGGTATACGGCTATCCCGGACGCACACAGCAATACGTGCTCTCCCCGGCGGTAGAATACCTGGTCAATCGTTCCAACCCGCAAAAGATCCGCCTGCGCACCCTTCGACTGGATGTCATGAACCGCGAACAGGCAAAGGATCCGGCCGTCCGCATCCAGTATGCAAACAAGAATGCCGGTGTCTCCAACTCCTGGAAAAAATGGCAGGGCGAGAGCCGTGGCATCCACAATGCAGGCACCATAGGCAAAAAACAAGATTTCGAGAGCCGCTTCCAGAAGTGGGCTGAATCTTCAGGACGCCACGAATACATCACCCTGATCCCCGCCATGAAGGAACTTTACAGCCAGCTGGAACCTTACATGTTCGCATCCGAGATGTATGCCGAGGCGGTCATGGCCGTGGAACTGCTGCGTTTTGCCAGCACCCTGGAAAGCACCTTTGTTCGCAACGGGCCAGCCCGCGCCACCGAGGCAGCCCGGGCGTTTTTCAAGGATTATTACAAGCCCATAGACCAGGAGATCTTTGAGCTGCTTTTCACCGAATTTTACCGCGTCATGGAACCCCTGGCACACCTTCTGCCCAAAGACACAGCGGAGGTGCAGTCTCTGACCGCTGCCGGCGACTTCGAGCAGCTGACTGCTGCCAAAGACTTCGCACAGCTGGCTGCCAGTCTGTACAACACCTCGGTCCTTACCGACCACCGGAAAACCATGGAACTGCTGGCCAAAGACTCGGCCCTGGCCCTGAGCCAGCTCCGTGAGGATCCCGCCTTCCGGCTGGTCGATCCTTTTGTAAGGAAAAACAAAGACCATATCCAGACCCGTATCACAGAGATCAGCCTGGATCTGAACCTGCTGTACCGCACATGGATGCAGGCCATCATGGAATTTGACAGCGAGCGTATTTTCTACCCCGATGCCAATTCCACCCTGCGTGTCACCTATGGGACCGTGCAGGGATACAGTCCCGTTGATGCTGTTACTTATATGCCTGTAAGCACTATAGAAGGAATTATGCAAAAAGACGATCCGCAGGTTTTCGACTACGACATCCCGCAATCCCTGCGAAACATTTACGCTGTACGGGATTTTGGACATTGGGAATCAAACGGGACCGTGCCTGTCTGCTTTATAGCTACAAACCACACCAGTGGAGGAAATTCCGGTTCGCCTGTTCTCAATGCAGACGGCCACCTGCTGGGTCTGAATTTTGACCGTGTATGGGAAGGAACCATGAGCGACATAGAGTTCGACCCGTCCGTCTGCCGCAATATTTCTGTGGACATCCGTTATGTGCTTTTTATCATGGAAAAGATAGGAAAAGCAGATTATTTGATAGAAGAGTTGGATATTTGCGAAGATTAGCTAAATTTGTCGATATATTTAACACCTTAGTACTATGGAACAACTTATTGAAATCATCACCGCCCTTTTTGCACAAATTGCAGTTTGGTTCGAAGCTCTTATTGATTGGATCATGGGCCTCGTTGGTGCCATGTAATCACATTGCTTGATTCAAATGAAATTTTGATCATTAAAAAGCCATCCTGCGTGATGGCTTTTTTAATTTGAGAATGCAACTATTGTGATTATTTTGCATCTTTACAATAAATAACATAAACATTACAAAAGATTTTTTAATTATGGACTTTGCTGAAGTTATTACATGGCTGTCTTTGATCATATCAGTTTTGACAGCAATCCTGGGTGTTCTCCAGTTGTTTATTCCTCCAACCACCTAAACCCCTGGTATTATTTTCTATCCGGGAACAAAAAAAGCTGACTTCGCAGCCAGCTTTTTTTACAACTTATTGACTCATGGTTACATGTCGTGTGACGGTGCTGCTGCAGGACGTTCATTGGCAACGGCCACATTTATGGTTCTGCCCATGTGTTCAATACCATTCAACGCCTTTATGGCAGCAAGAGCCTCTTCTTCATTAGCCATCTCAACAAAGCCGTAGCCACGGGAACGGCGGGTCTCCTTGTTCAGGATAATGCGGGCAGACAGGACTTCTCCAAATGGAGCAAAAAGTTCTATCAGGTCTTCTTTTTTTGCCTTGAAACTAAGGCTGGAAACAAAAATGTTCATGGAATTAAGGAATGATGTTAGGTTAAATGTATCTCAAATATAACATAATTTTTATTCCCCGCAACCCGAGCCATCAAAACAGTAGGTACATAATTTTTCCCGGGGCAATCCAATGGAAGCGATCATGTTTTTTATATTGCTGAATTTCAGCGTAGTAAAGTTCATCTCCTTTCGTATGCCCTCTACCATAGCCTTATGTTCGGGTGTAGTGCAATCTATGTAAAGATTCAGATTATCAGACTTCTTAGTTTGAATAACACGCCTTGTGATCAATTCCGTATCGGTACGCGTCGTTGTAAAATGCAGATAAGGACACTTATAGATCAGGGGCGGACATGATATCCGAACGTGGATCTCCTTCGCCCCGTTGCGCATGAACACACTGACGTTGTTCTTCAGTTGTGTTCCCCTGACAATGGAATCATCGCAGCATACAAGACGGGCATCCCGTATCACATCGGCATTGGGCAGCAATTTCATGCGGGCAACCAGCGCCCGGCGCTCTTTATCTGCAGGCATGAAGCTCCTGGGCCAGGTGGGTGTATATTTCGCAACTGCCTGCCTGAAAGGCACTTTTTTCCCCACTGCGTACCCCATGGCCATCCCCGTTCCGCTGTCCGGAATGCTGCAAACAGAATCCACTTGTATTTCTTCCTCCCTGCCCATCAACACACCATTACGGAAACGCACCTCCTCCACGTTGATCCCTTCATAGGCCGAGGTCGGGAATCCATAGTACACCCAAAGGAAAGTACAGATCTGCAACTTTTCGCGCGGTGGCAACAGCTGTTGCAGCAGGGGCATTCCGGGCTGTGTGGGATCGGAAGGCAAGGTATTTTGAACCATAGCCGCCTCCCCTGGCCCTAAAAAACCGATTAATTGCAGTTCCAGGTTCGGGAAACTGCAGCTTTCACTGGCAAAGGCCACAGCAGTGATCTCCCCGGCGGGTAGCCTCTCTTGTGCTTTGGAGGACTGGCCCTCTGGCGCCGGGATGGTCTCCGGAGTGCCTGAAGGCCCTGCTTCGGCAAGGTTCTTTTCGATGGGAATGGGACTGTGACCGTTTTTACGACGGACTCCGATCACTATGGGAGTGCGGCCATACCGGTCCCGGGCCGCGATGATCCCATCCTGGGTCATAAGGAGCATGCTGCAGCTCCCACGCACTTTTTCCTGCACCAGACGGATCCCGTCGGCAAAAGATTGTTCCAGGGTGATCAGATGTCCCACAACCTCTGTAGGATTGATCTGCCCCGAGCTGAGCTCAGAGAAATTAATGCCCCTGGACAGCAGCTCCTCCCCCAACTCTTCAAGGTTGTTGATCTTGCCCACCGTTACAATTGCAAACGTTCCCAGGTGGGAACGCAACACTATGGGTTGCGGATCATTATCGCTTATGATACCAATCCCCGAATTGCCTGTAAATTCATTTAATTCATCCTCAAACTTATTGCGAAAGTAACTGTTCTCAATCCTGTGAATACTCCGTTTGATGATCCCCTGCTCGTTCATGGTCGCAAGACCAGCGCGCTTGGTACCCATATGAGAATGATAATCAGTGCCATAAAAGAGCGTATTCGCACATGGCGACTTTGAAACAATGCCAAAAAAACCTCCCATGGTTGCAAAGATAAAAAAATCTGTATCACTCCCTGCGGTTCTCTCTTTCACGCAGTATAAAATACAGGTAGACGGTGCACCAGAGCATCAGCAGTTGTTCTGTCACGTGAGGCTGGTAACGGATGGGAGCAAAAGGCAGTCCTGCAAAGAACGTAACGGCTTTATCCAACATGGTCGCCATATGAAGCAACAGGCGGTTCACCAGCATCAGGGCGTATTCCATATGCAAACCCATCACAACCAGGTACAGCAAAAAGAAGTACAGGATTACGCCGCTTAAGGGAACCACAAAGAAATTGCAAAGCAGACTGTATAGGGGAATCACCCCAAAAGTGCCCGCCGTAAGCCAGAGCGTGCCCAGCTGCACTGCAAGCGAACAACAGAAAAGCTCCCACAGGTATTTGAACACCAGATTCCGCACACTTAGCAGGTTCCGCAACAAGGGGAAAAACATGATCAGGCTCAAAACTGCTGTGAAAGACAGCTGGAATCCCAGGTCAAACAGATTCACAGGCTTAAACACAACCAGTATCAAAGCTGTAACAGACAGAACATTAAGGCTGTCTGTCCTGCCACCGATCACCCTTCCCACTCCGTAGACGGAAAGCATAAGGGCAGCACGCATCACACTGGCACTAAATCCAACCACTGCCGCATACGCCCAGATCAGCAGCAAGGCAGCCATATGCACCAGCGCCCCACCCGACACGGAATACGTTTTTAGTATGTGCGACTGCCTGGCACCAGCCTGTAGGTAATCCTGCCCCGGGGCAACCTTCACCAGGCGCCTGCTTCTATACCGGCGCGATTGGCTTATCTTTCGCGGCAGGCCCAGGACAAAGACCAGGCTGCCATAAAGCGCTCCTACGTGCAATCCACTGACCGACAGTATGTGACTTGCGCCCGCCACATTGTACCTTTCGCGCACCTCTCTGCCAAAACCGGCTTTGTCTCCCAGGCAGATCCCCGACAGCACTGCCCCGGCCTCCCCTTCCCACCGGCTGGCAAGCGGAACCCGCAAACGCCTGAGCCGTTCATACAAGGTCAATTTTGACGGTATCCGCTGGTAATCATAAACGTATGCCCTGCAATAAAACCCCCGCCGCGCCATATATCTTGGGTAATTAAAAGCAGTTAACTCCTTAGTGCCTGTATCAAAAGAAAACGACCGGCAGCGTGTCATTATTACGTCTCCGGGCAACAGGCCAGTGGATTTTAGGACGACACTGTCTTTCCCGTATAGGTTGCGGATGGTGCTGTGCAGGGCAACATAAACCAGTATGTTCTCACTACCAGGAACCTGCTTGCGCCCGTCGGCAGAATACATGAGCAGGCGGCACTCCATGCGCTCGTAATGGCGGCCGGCTGAGGTAAGGACAGGAACCGGGAAATCCGTTACCCTCAGGCATAATATGTTTCTTTCACCTGCAGGCAGCCTGCTCCAGGCCTTACCCGGGTTAACATATTGCAGCAGACCATTCCAAAACGCACAGCAAAAAAGCACAATCAGCCCAATATTGAACAATACACGGCCGTAACGGAAGCGCAGCTGGCTCTGTGAAATGTACGATGAAGCAGTCCTACCCGGCCGTTTGTGCATGTGTCCGGGACGCCGCCTGAACACCCACAAAGATGCGAAGAAAAAGACCACCAGCAACACCGTCATAAACAGGAGACCCCAAAATACCCACTGGATTCCGGCAGGCTGCCCCGCCACGGCAGGCAGCCCTGTCACCAGGTTTTCAAGTTCCAGGGTCTTCCAGGATTCCCCCGCCAGAAACTCTCCAAAAGAAAGACCGCCCAGTGTGCCACAGATAACGGCCACTGCTGGCGGCAACATCATACTATTTTTCCTCCTCCTCACCCTTGCAAGTCACATATAGTTTCCGTAATTTTGCAAATTCTATTACAATCTATTACAGAACCCTCAAATATAATAAAAAACCTTACCAAAACCAATCATGATCATTCTTGTTTTAAACTGCGGGAGTTCTTCCATCAAGTACAAAGTTCTTGACATGAAGGCAGAAAAAGATTATTCCATCCTCGCACAAGGAATCGTTGAACGCATAGGGCTCGAGATGGGAGGTCTTACGCATAAAAGGCTTATAGGCGACAAGGAAAAATACAAAAAAGAACTTCCCATTCCCAACCATACGGTAGGCATCCAGGGTGTTCTTAACCTGCTCACAGACGAGAAATGGGGCGTCCTTGAATCACTGTCCCAAATCAAGGCTGTAGGACACCGCGTGGCTCAGGGTGGCAAATATTACAAGGAAAGTGTCGAGATTGACGAAGGGGTAAAAAATAACATCAGGAAACTTGCCGGGCTCGCCCCACTGCACAACCCGGCCCACCTGCTGGGTATAGATGCCGTAGAAAAACTGCTGCCACATGCACATCAGGTCGCCGTTTTTGACACAGCCTTCCATCAGACCATGCCCGAGCATGCCTACATGTACGCCATTCCTGTTGAATTGTATGAAAAGTACGACATCCGCCGCTACGGTTTCCACGGAACAAGCCATAAATTCGTAGCCCGCAAAGGTTGTGAACTCACCGGACTTGACTTCAACAAGGCAAAAGTCATCACCTGCCACCTGGGCAACGGATCTTCCATTACTGCTGTTGACGGTGGCAAATCAATAGATACATCCATGGGATTCACACCCCTTGAAGGACTGATCATGGGTACCCGCACAGGCGATATCGACCCCTCCATCGTCACATTCCTTCAGGAAAAGGAAGGGTGGACGGCCACCCAGACCAACGATTTCCTGAACAAGAAATGCGGACTCCTGGGCCTGTATGGACCCAGCTCGGATTGCCGCGATATTGAAAATGCAGTCACCCAGGGAGACAAGCGGGCCATCCTGGCACAACATGCATTTGCTTACAGGGTGCTCAAATACATCGGAGCGTACACCGCGGCCATGAATGGAGCTGACCTGATCGTCTTCACCGGCGGAATTGGCGAGAATGACACCGTGATACGCCATATCATCGGCACCCGCCTCGGCTTTCTGGGTGTTTCCTTCGACCAGGAAAAAAACAAAACCGTACGCGGAGAAAACGCCATACTGTCAACCAACGGGACCAGAACTCAGGTAGTCGTTATCAGCACAGATGAAGAACTGGTCATTGCAACGGATACGTTCAACCTGACCAATCATAAATAAACATTCCTATGAAATCATTTGACGAAATATTCGAGCAATTGCGCTCACAGAAAAAGAAAAGACTGGTTGCCGCCTGGGCAGTGGATGACCACACAATAACCGCTGTTTACAAAGCCATAGAAAAAGGCATTGTGGACGGTATCCTGGTAGGCAAGGAATCGCAGATCCATGCTATCTGCCATGAAGAAGGCATTGACCCCAAAGCCTTTACCATTGTCAACGTTGAACAGGAACTTCCTGCCATTGCCCGTGCCGTGGAAATGGTACGCAACGGCCAGGGTGATATCCTGATGAAAGGCCAGTGCAGTACAGACAAATACATGCGCGCCATCCTGAACAAGGAAACAGGCCTGCTGCCCCCCAAGGCCGTGCTGAGCCACGTATCCGTCCTCACGCACCCCAGCTACCACAAATTCCTGATCATAGGGGACATGGCCGTGATTCCCGCACCAGACCTCACCCAGAAAGTCGCCATTGCCAAATACCTGGTAAGCACCGCCCACGCCCTGGGCATTCCCAATCCTAAACTGGCTTTCCTGGCAGCAACCGAACAAATGCTCCCCGGTATGCCTGCCTGCGTCGATGCTGCCATCCTTTCCAAAATGGTCGACCGCAACCAGATCACCGGATGCATCGCCGACGGCCCCTTGGCCCTTGACGTTTGCCTGAGCGCCGAGGCTGTTGCCATCAAGAAACTGAAGAGCCCTGTGGCAGGTGATGCTGACTGCATCCTTTTCCCCAACATAGAAAGCGCCAACGTGATGTACAAGAGCCTCACCCAGCTGAGCCCAGAGTCAAAACAAGCCGCCATCGTGGCCGGCGCCTCGGCTCCCTGCGTCCTTTCAAGCCGCGCCGATTCCATTGAAACCAAGCTCAACTCCATCGCACTGGCTGCAGTAACTGCAAAATAGAAGTCATGAAAGAACAAATCCTGGTAATCAATCCCGGCTCGACATCGACAAAAATTGCGGTTTTTGAAGGCCGGAAAGAGGTGTTTGGAAAAACCATATACCATACCCCCCAGGACCTGGCTCCCTATCCAAGGATTTGCCAGCAGTATGAATTCCGGAAAGCGACCATTTTCAATGAGTTGAAGAGCAATAATATCCAAACCGATCATTTTGCAGCAGTTATCGGCCGGGGCGGACTGGTTCATCCCATTCCCTCGGGGACTTACCGCGTGAATGAACTGATGCTTAATCACCTGGCCGAGGGGGTTGGCGGAGAACATGCTTCCAACCTGGGAGGTTTGCTGGCCCACAGCATCGCCGCGGAAATTCCCGGATGCAAGGCCCTTATCTCAGATCCTGTGGTCGTGGATGAGCTGCAGGATGTGGCACGGGTTACCGGAGTGCCTCAAATTGAACGGGTTTCGATCTTCCACGCCCTGAACCAGAAAGCCATCGCCAAACGTCATGCCAATATCACGGGAAAATCCTATGAAGACCTGAACCTGATAGTCGTCCACCTTGGCGGAGGCATATCGGTAGGCGCGCATCGAAAAGGCCGCGTTATTGACGTGAACAACGCCCTGAACGGAGACGGCCCCATCACACCCGAACGTGCCGGTACCGTTCCTGCCATGCAATTGGCCGAGCTTTGCTTCTCGGGAAAATACACCATTCATGAGGTCAAAAGGATGCTTACCGGAAAAGGAGGCCTGGTAGCCCACCTGGGCACCAACTCCTTCATGGAGCTGTGCGACAAGGTGCAGTCCGGTGATCCCAAGGCCACCCGCCTTTACCAGGCCATGGCCTACACCATTTCAAAACAGATAGGCGCGACGGCTGTTGTCCTGTGCGGAAAAATAGACGCAATCCTGTTTACCGGGGGCATTGCCCACAACAAACGCTTCATAGACCTGATTACTGAACAGGTTGGATTCCTGGCGCCCTGCTTCACCTACGCCGGAGAAGACGAAATGCTTGCCCTGGCTACCAATGCCTATAACGTGCTCACAGGAGAAGAAACTGCCCAGGTCTATGCGGGGTGATCTTCTTCTGGCGGGCCGTTGCTGCCACCACAAGAACGGGAAGCTTTTCTTTAAGCCGAGGCTTTAGCTTCGGTTTGTCATTACACCATAAAGAACGGAGAGCTTTTTCATTAAGCCGAGGCTCTCCGTTCTTTATGGTGCAGCGACTATATGCTGCGAAGCAGCACCATACTGATTTACGGTAGCTTTTGCGCTAACCGATCAGTGAAAATCCCCGGTTTCTTGTGACGTCAGCACTCTTACGGAAAAAACACTGCTCCATCCACAAAAAGGGCGCTTTTTGCGCACCGATCGAGAAAAAACAAAATTCCGTACACAAAAAAGGCTGTTTTTGTGGATGAGTGGCCAAAAAACACAGCTTCGTCCACAGAAAGTGGCGTTTTTGTGGATGAGTGGCCAAAAAACACAGCTTCGTCCACAGAAAGGGGCGTTTTTGTGGATGAAATGCCGCAGAGGGCAAAAGGAGATGGAATCTCCGGGCGGTCCCAGCCGGTGAATCGCTGCTGGCTGGCACTGCTACTGGTGGGTAGGCTCTCTCTTCTGGCTGGCACTTCTCCTGCCGAGCGGTCGCTGACACCATTAGATAAGGGAAGCCTCGGCAAAAAGAAAAAAGCTTCCTGTGCTAATGGTGTCAGGTGTTGCAGCAGGAACCTGACAGCGTGTTGACGGTAATCTGGCAGGAGTAGGCTGCATCTGAAACAAATAACCCGCCAGAAGGCGGGTTATTCTTGAATTACCCAGAGGTTATACTTGTGAACTTTTACTCGCCCTGCAGCATCTTATTGTATTTCTCATAAGAGGCCTCGAACTCGGGGCTCTTGGTGCGCAGGCGGAAGTAAATATTTTTCAGGTATTCCACCACAACCGAACGGATCTCCTGGTCTGTGACCAGTTCAAAGCTCTTTTCAAAAGGAGCAATGGCTTTTTCAAGCATCAGGTCCAGCTCTTCCACCATCTTCATGTATTTAGCATCGTCCAGTTCATCTGAAGCTGCGGTTTGAATATCCACGGCTTTGTCATAATAAGCCTGGCCCAGCTGGAAGTAACCAAAGAAGAAGTTGTTATCGGTTTCGATCGATTTTTCATACAGACGAACGGCGTCTTCAAATTTGCCCAGGTTTTTAAGCACGTTGCCTTCTGCATAATACAGGCTCGGGTTATTGGGCTCGTTTTGCTGGGCACGCTGGATGAATTCAAGCACCTTGTTGGGATCGTCGTTGCTTTCAAGGTATACGTTGATCAAAGCCACAAGAATGCTCTGGCTGTTGGGATATTTTGTAAATCCAAGGGAAAGAAGCTCTTTGCATTTTTCCATATCGCCCATCTGTTTGTAAGCTTCTGCCAGGTTGGCATAAGTGTCACCGGCCGATTCAAAGTCCATTTCAATACACTTGTCAAAGAACTTGACGGCACGGTTGTAATCCTGATCCATCAAAGCGGTCAAACCCACATAATACACAATGGTTGTATCTATCACGTTCAATGCCGGATGGGATGCTGCATTAAATGATTTCTCAAACTTTACCGAGGCATCTTTATAGTTGCCCAGCGTATAGGCTGCCATGGCATCGTTAATGAAATTGTTGGCAATAAAAGTCAGTCCTTCCTGGATATCAGCTTTGCTGCTGCCACGTGTATCCAGTTCCGTAGCCTTTTCGTAAGCTTTGTAAGCCTCCTCCAGCATGTCCACATCCTTGATCAGTGGTTGGGTAATTATCCAGAAGGACAGTCTGCCATCCGCATTGTAATAGAGGTCTTTGTCCTCGTATTTTACAATTTCGAATTGTTCACCCTGGATGTTCTGTTGTTCGGTAGAGAGTGCACGCTGATCCTTGAGCACCACCTTTGATTCCAGTGAAGACAGACCTATCCACAGGTTATTGGTTGGGAAAGAATAGGCATTTGTAAGTGACTGTGCATACTTGATCCAGGTCACGGGCTTAGCGGCACGCTTGGCATCGGCGATTTCCAGTTTTGCCTTATCAAAGCTTTTAATCAGGGCCTGGGCCTCTTTTGATTGTGCGCCCAATTGCATTGCCATCAACAACATCAGGGCAGCAGTAATAAATTTTTTCATGATGTATTATGTGTTTGTTCAGTTAAAAATTTCTTTATAAATCCTCTCCCTCTTCTTTAGGAAGAGGATCGCTTTTTGGAACGCAGCAGACGGCGGCTATGGCATCACCTTCACGCAGGTTGATCAGTTTCACTCCCTGTGTGGCACGTCCTGCCAGGCGAATATCACCTACAGCAACGCGGATGGTAATGCCCGAGCGGGTGATGATCATCAGGTCACTCTCGTCTGTCACTGCCTTAATGGCAATGAGTTTCCCGGTTTTTTCCGTGATGTTCAGGGTTTTGACTCCCTTGCCTCCACGGGCAACCTTTCTATAGTCTTCTATCAAGGAACGTTTGCCGTAACCATTCTCGCTCACCACCAGCACATGCGGCAACAAGGCAGCCTCTACAGAGGCATCTGCACATATCATGCCAACTACCTGATCATGCTCTTCAATGGATATTCCACGCACCCCGGCAGCCGTACGGCCTATGGGGCGGGCATCCTCCTCGTTAAAGCGTACACATTTGCCTTCCCGGGCGCCCAGGAGCAATTCGCAGCAGCCATTGGTCAGGCAGGCTTCCAGGAGCTTGTCATCTTCTCGTATGGTAATGGCATTGACCCCTTTGGAACGTGGATTGGAGTATGCTTTCAAGGTCGTTTTCTTGACCGTTCCCCGCTCGGTGCACAGTACTATGTAATTATTCTCCAGGTACTTTTCATCGGTCAGGTTATCCACGTTTATATAGGCACAAACGCTGTCCCCCGGCTCTATGTTGATCACATTCTGGATGGCCCTTCCCTTAGACGTCTTGTTGCCTTCGGGAACCTCATACACCTTGAGCCAGAAGCACTTCCCGTTCTTGGTAAAGAACAGCATGGTGCTGTGCATGTTGGCCGTATAAATGTGCTCTATAAAATCTTCTTCACGGGTATTGCTGCCCTTTGACCCGATCCCTCCGCGGCCCTGCAGCCGGTATTCGTTCAGGTTGGTCCGTTTTATATATCCCAGGTGCGAGATGGTGATCACCACATCTTCGTCCGGATAGAAATCTTCCGGGTTGAAATCCCCTGCAGCATACTCAATCACTGTCCGGCGCGGATCGTTGAACCGTGCCTTGATGTCCAGCATCTCGTCCTTGATGAGCTTCATCTGCAGCGCCTCGCTGGCCAGCAGGGCATCCAGGTTGCGGATCAGCTCTATCAGCTGGTCGTACTCGGCCTGCAGCTTGGAGCGTTCCAGCCCGGTAAGCTGGCGAAGCTTCATTTCCACAATGGCCGAGGCCTGCTCCTCGCTGAATCCGAACTCCCGCTGCAACCCGGCACGGGCTTCTTCCACCGTCTGGGAGGCGCGTATCAGGGCTATCACCTCGTCCAGGATATCCAGGGCCTTGAGCAGCCCTTCCAGGATGTGGGCGCGCCTGGCTGCCTGTTCACGCTCAAACCGGGCACGGCGGACCACCACCTGGTGGCGGTGGCGCACAAAATACTTGATAAGCTGTTTCAGGTTCAGCAGCCGGGGACGTCCGTCCACCAGGGCTATGTTGTTGACCGAGAATGTGCTTTGCATGGCCGTGTATTTGAACAGGCTGTTGAGCACAACGTTGGCCACCACCCCGATTTTAAGCTTGATGACAATGCGCATCCCGTTCCGGTCACTCTCGTCGTTGACAAAGGCTATCCCTTCCAGCTTCTTCTTTTCCACCAACTCGGCAATCTTCTCGATCAGCTCACGCTTGTTGACCATGTAGGGGATTTCCGTCACCACAATGGTTTCACGTCCGCTGGGTGCCACTTCGATCTCGGTTTTGGCACGCACCACCACCCGGCCACGGCCGGTTTCATAGGCTTCACGGATGCCCGAGGTGCCGTAAATGATCCCGCCTGTCGGGAAATCGGGACCTTTCACGTACTTGAGCAACTCGTCCACGGTGATGTTTTCGGCATCTATGTAAGCGCAAACGGCATCCACAATTTCGCCCAGGTTGTGGGGCGGCATGTTGGTGGCCATCCCCACGGCAATCCCGCTGGCGCCGTTCAACAGCAACAGGGGCACCTTGGCGGGCAAGACAGAGGGTTCCTGCAGGGAATCGTCAAAGTTATTCTTGAAATCAACGGTATCCTTGTCCATATCGGCCAGGACCTCCTCCGCTACACGACGCAGGCGGGCCTCGGTATAACGCATGGCTGCAGCGGAATCCCCGTCAACAGACCCAAAGTTACCCTGGCCTTCCACCAGCATGTAACGCATGCTCCAGTCCTGTGCCATGCGCACCATGGCCTCGTAAACGCTGGAATCGCCGTGTGGGTGGTACTTACCCAGGACCTCCCCTACGATGCGGGCCGATTTTTTGGTTGGTTTATTGCTTGCAAGCCCCAGCTCGGACATGCCAAAAAGCACCCTGCGGTGAACGGGTTTCAAGCCGTCCCTGACATCGGGAAGGGCGCGGGAAACAATGACGGACATAGAATAATCTATGTACGCGCTCTTCATTTCGTCCTCGATGTTTATCTTCTGAATTCTATCCTCCATATGGTTCAAAATAATCCTTCAAAAGTACAAAAAAATCCGCTAATTGACAACGGTATTGGTACCTTCAGGATTCAGTTCTACATGCAATTCAGAACCGGTGGTTTTCTCCATACGGATGATCGCCTCTGAAAGAGGGTCTTCCAGGTATCGCTGTATGGCACGCTTCAAAGGACGGGCGCCGTATTGCGGGTCGAATCCCTGCGAGGCCACGAAATCCTTGGCCTTTTGCGAAATGTTCACCTTGAAGCCTGCATGTTCTATGCGTTCATAGAGATCGGCGAGCTCTATCTCTATGATCTTGTAAATATCTTCCTTGTCCAGTGCATTGAACAGGATCTGTTCGTCCACCCGGTTCAGGAACTCGGGGGTGAACATCTTGCCCAGACTCTTTTCAATGATATGGCGGCGGCGGTTCTCGGCCACTTCGGCCGCCCCGGATGAAACGGTGGCAAAACCAACCCCTGTGCCGAATTCCTTCAATTCGCGGCTGCCAATGTTGGACGTCATGATGATTATGGTATTGCGGAAATCCACATGGCGGCCGTTGCTGTCGGTCAGGCGTCCTTCGTCAAAGACCTGCAGCAGCAGGTTGAAAATGTCGGGGTGCGCTTTTTCGATTTCGTCCAGCAAGACAACAGTATACGGTTTGCGGCGGATGCGTTCGGTCAGCTGTCCCCCCTCGTCGTACCCCACATAGCCCGGAGGCGCGCCAATGAGCCTGCTGACGGCATATTTTTCCATGTATTCGCTCATATCAATGCGCACAAGGCTGTCCGGGGAATCGAACATATAGGTGGCCAGCAGTTTTGCCAGGTGGGTCTTCCCCACCCCGGTGGGTCCCAGGAATATGAACGTGCCGATGGGTTTGTTGGGATCCTTCAACCCGGCGCGGTTGCGGTGGATGGCCCGTACCATGGCTTCCACGGCATCGTCCTGACCAATGATCTTCTGCTTGAGTATGACAGACATGTTGAGCAAACGCTCCGTTTCCGATTCCGAGACGCGGCTTACGGGCACCGAGGTGATCATGGAAACCACTTCGGCCACCGTGTCGGCATTCACCTCTTTCTTATTGGCCTTTTGTTCAGAGTACCATTTGTCCCGGGCCTGGCGCAAAGATTCAATCACCTCGCGTTCCCTCTCCCGCAGGGCCGTCGCCTTTTTGTAATCCTTCTTGTCAACCGCCTCCCGCTTCTGCATCATGAGCGTATCCAACTCTTCTTCCATGACCACCAGTTCCTTGGGCAACTGCAGGTGGGCAATGTGCACGTGCGAACCTGCTTCGTCCATCACATCAATGGCCTTGTCGGGCAGGCAGCGGTCGGTAATGTAGCGCTCGGAAAGACGCACGCAGGCCTCCAGCGCCTGGGGCGTATAGCTCACCATGTGGTGTTCTTCGTATTTGGGTCGGATGCTGCGCAGGATCTCCAGCGTATCGTCGTATTTGGTAGGTTCCACGATCACTTTCTGGAAACGGCGCTCCAAAGCACCGTCTTTTTCAATGTACTCGCGGTATTCATCCATGGTGCTGGCGCCGATGCACTGGAGCTCGCCCCGTGCCAGGGCCGGTTTGAGCATGTTGGCTGCATCCAGCGAGCCTCCGCTCCCCCCTGTGGCACCTGCCCCAATCAGGGTGTGGATCTCGTCAATGAAAAGGATGATATCGGTATTCTTCTTTATCTCGGCAAGGAGCGCTTTCATGCGTTCCTCGAATTGCCCGCGGTATTTGGTCCCTGCCACCACCGAGCCGATGTCCAGCGAAAGGATCCTTTTACCTTGCAGTGTAGGGGAGCCTTTGCGGTGAGCGATCCGGTTGGCCAGGCCTTCCACAATAGCTGATTTCCCCACGCCGGGCTCGCCAATGAGCACCGGGTTATTCTTCTTGCGCCGGCCCAGGATCTGCGCCAGGCGGTCAATTTCCTTGTCACGGCGGACCACCGGGTCCAGCTGCCCGGCACGCGCTTCCTCGGTCAGGTCCAGCGCGTACATGTCCAGCATGGGAGTGCGGGAGCCATCCTTTTGTGATTCCTGTTTGCTATCGGGTGTTTTTTTAGCGTTCTTCAGAGCCATATCCATCTGTTCCTCCAGGTTTTTGATAGAATCTTTCCGTTCCACGGCACGCCTGCGCTGGGAGCCTTTCACCACCAGGGGCAATTCACCCTTGAGGTAGGCGCGCAGGGTCTGTTCGGTCACGCCTTTGGTGCGCAGCCAGTATACGCCAATCCCGTTGTCAATGGCCAGAAGGGCAAGCAGCAGGTGCAACGCGTTCGGGGTAGTCTGCCCCAGTTTGCTCGCCTCCAGGTACATGGCCTTCAGGCATTTTTCGGCATGTTCGGAAAGGGAAAGCTTGTCGGCCTGATCGGGCGGAATCATGTTGCGCCCCATCTCCTTGCTTTCAATCAGGTTTTTCATTTGCCAGAGCAGCAAATCCAGCATGGTCAGAATGCCATAGGCCTGGTTTTCCTGGTGGCGGATAATGGCCAGAAAGATATGGTCACCGGTAACCGTATAACTTCCCAGACGCATGGCTTCCTCCCGTGCGAATGAGAGTATCTGGTTCAGTTCTTCGGGCAATTTAAGATTCATCCCACAAAGGTAATAAAACCCTGTGAAATTGCGTTATGGACTTACTACTTGATCGTGAGCTTCCCGGATTTACTGCCAAACTGGTTGCACTTTGCGCTTACCGTGACCACGTTTCCTTTGATCAGTCCGGGAAGCGTGATCTCATACGTTTCCGATTCCGGGGAAGACTGCTTGGTCAGCGTTTTTGTCTCAATTTCCTTGTCCCCAAGCAATACCTTGATCTCGCTTATGTAATGCTTTTCCGTATTCTGCACGGGGTGCAGGATGGTCACAGACAACTTCTGTGTCTCTGCATCATAAGTCACGGTCACTTTACGGGCAGGATTGGCACCTAATGCCAATGGTAAAACCATCAGAAGCAGTAAAGTAAAAAGTGATTTTTTCATAGGTGTATGTGTTAAATTGTCAATAATCAAGGATTAAATGCTTCCCGGGGTGCTGCTGTCTGCCTGCTGCTTGTCTGCTGCTTATCTTCTGCCTGCCGGCTGCTTGCTGCTATCGGCAGCACTACCTCTTGCAGTTAGCTGTTGGTTCTCGGCTGCACGGCGCGTGACTGCTAGCCGTCAAATACCGTGCCGCTGTTCTTTCATTGGCCGGCGGCCAGGGCCTCGGCAAATTTCCTGATATTCCTGTGGGAAACAAGATCCTGATCACCTTTCCTGCCGGTGATCTTGGCAAGGATCATGCGTTCCATAAAATTCATCTTCTTCCACTGCAACGCACCGCCCAGGAATGCCACCTGGCTGGCCGAACTGCGCAAGTGTTCAGGAAAGGCAGCTTCCATTTCCTGCTGTTGTCCTTCGGGCCTGATTTCTATACCACACGCGAACAGGTGCAGTGGCTTTCCGGTCAGGGCTGCGCCATAGGTATCACAAAACTTCTGCATTGGTTTATGTGGCTTGCCCGCATAGACAGACGTTCCAACCACATACCGTTCCGCTTTACCAAAATACTGCGTGCAATCCTGCTTGCAGTCAGACACATCTACGAGCGTCACCTGGTCATGCGTAGAAATCAATTCTCCAATCTCTTGTGCTATGGATTGGGTAGTGCCATATTTAGAAGCGTAAAAAATTGTAGTTCTCATTTTGAAACAGATTTGCGTTTGTATTTCAAAGGTAATCAGTACAATTAAATAAAAAGCGTGCTATCTTTATAGTATAAAATAATTCTTTTCAACTTTGCGTAAAGCGAGTACTCTATATAAAATCCTCCTGGTTTCCTGCTTAGCAGTCCTGAACAACTGTTCATGGGGAACGCAGGATTCACCTGCCAATCTCAGGCCGTACAACAATGCCAACCTGACTTACAACATTCAGCCGGCTGGAGGATCGTATGGATTCCTGTTTTATTCATCTGCAGACTGGAGGGCCATGATCACATGCGAAAACGGAGAGGAGGAAATTCCCGGGATGCCCACTGTCAATCCTTCATCGGGCCGAGGCTCATCATCCCTGCAATCTTTGAATTTCACAATTCCTGACAATAATACAGAATTTTCCAGAACTTATACCCTGACCATTCTTTCTGCAGACAAAACGCTTGTCGTGGTCATACGGCAAAGATCAGCCCTTGGTATGTTGAGCATAACCCCGACCGAGGTCACAATCCCCGCATTGGGAGGGAATGCTGCGATCAATGTGGAATCCAATGCAAACTGGAGTGCCCTGGTCACGGATGATTGGTTTACGGTATCTCCCGGTTCAGGCATTGGCAATGAAAGTGTCGATGTGGTGGTGAACGCCGCGCAGAACAGTACGGTTTACAGAACCTCCTCCTTTCAGGTCATTTCCGATACCATAACCCGGGTTGTTCGCGTTTCACAACATGCATTCGATGTGACACCCCCATCCATGACAACGGTTTCGTTTGACGGCACTGTATTGGATTTCTCCGTCCTGAGCAGCCTTCCCTGGGAAGTGTCGGGCGATGAAGGTACCTGGTATTCCATTTTAACAACATCGGGCGTGGAATCAGACGATCCCGCCACTAATCAGATCACCCTGGAATCTAATCCCGGATCTACCCGTACGGCAAAGATCACGGTAACAAATTCCCAGGATGAAAAGCAATCATTCACCATTACCCAGAGAGGAGATGTGAGTGCTTTACTGAATACCAACTGGTCGGGAACAGCCACCGTAAGTGCCCTGGCTATTACCAGGACCGGGTCCATGACACTGACCATAGTGGATGAGGACAATGTACTGGTAAGAGGATATCCCGGAACGATTTCATACCTGAGCAGCGAATCTATCAGTTTTAGTGCCTATCTCAGTGAATTGACCTATGAAGGTTTCACGGCAACCAATATCACGGCAAACTTCACCGGTACTATTTCTGCCAACCAGCAAAGCATCTCCGGCACCCTCTCGGGCAGCGGCCGGGTATTTGGACTGCCCATCGTGGCAAGTGGTAGCTGGCAGGTTGCGCTGCAATAGGGATAGCCTGCTGCTGCGCATTGGAGTGCGTCGCAAACATTGTTCGTTTGGCTCATAATCAGCAACTTATGCGTTTCATACCCCTGGGGGTATGAATTACGTAACACCTTGAATTTCAGTTAAACGAACAATGTTTGCGGGGCACTCGGTGGTGCTGCGCACCAGGCGGTGCTGCGAAGCAGCATTTTATATAAGCGCCAAAGGCTTTTGGCGCACCTCATGGTACCGCGTACACTTGATGTATTGGTCTGTATAGCAGATAGTTGACGAAATAGCTCCCTGGGGGAGCTATTTCGTTATAATGCTGAAAATCATATAAATACATCAAGTGTACGCGGTACCCTACCCGGCGCGGGAGCAGTGCGGCGCTCACTCAATGCTCCCCGGCTTGCTGAAAGAAGCGGTTCTGAAGCTCCAGGGTGGCTGTATCGGCTTTGAGCATGGCAATGACCTTTTGCAGTTGTGCGACGGAGGACTCCAGGCTCAGGCGGCCGATCTCGGGGTCGGAGCCGGTGGCATCCCCGGCGTAATGGTTGGGATAGCGAGCGTACCACCAGATGCCGGTATACGCACCGGGCAACGGCAGGCGTGCCTGGTCCCGGCCCGTTTCAAGAGCAACCCGGTCCATGTGCACCAGGTCAGGCCGGATGACGCGCATGACGGCCGTCTCCTCCTCATCGGCATGTCCCCCTATCGCGCTTTTGCGGAGCTCGGCAATCTTGCGATCGGTTTCCCTGTCCCCGACGGGGGTGAAAAGAAAGACGGCGTAATCCCGCGCCCCTTCCAGCTGCGTCTGGCAAAAGTACTCCAGGAAGCTGGTGTTGCCGCCGTGGCCGTTCACCAGGATTATCTTGTCAAATCCGTTGCGGGCAATCTCGCGGCACGTCTCGTCCAGCAGGTCGTAAAGCATGCGGCTGCTATACGAAATTGTTCCGGGCTGGTGCCGGGCCTCGAAGATCTGACCGGCAAAATAAAACGGGAAGACCACAGCGTACTCGCCTCTGGCAGCAGTAAGCGCAATGTGGCGCGCGGCATAGACATCGGTGCCCATGGGCAAATGCTGCGCGTGCTTTTCAATCACCCCCATGGGGATAATGCAGACGCCTTGTGCCAGTTCGGTCGCTTTTTTAAAATCTGCCGAGGTAAGTTCTTCCCAGGCCACAGCCAGATCCTGATATTGCGCCCGGGCTGTTTGATGGGGCTGCGGCTGGGTCTGCGCCTGCGACTGAAGCTGCAACGGCGGTTGGGTCTGAGATGCCTGCGGTTGCAGTTGCGCTTGCATCTGCGGCTGTGCTGTGTGAAGGGGCTGAGCCTGTGGTTGGGCCTGCAGGTTGGACAGAGATAGCATTAGCAGGGGCAGTAATAGTGATGTGAGGATTTGATTTTTCATAGATATTTCATTTAGTATTGTTTCGACTTCATTATTTGATTATCAAAGATACAAAATCGGATTATGTGCGTCGCAAACATTGTTCTTTTGCCTGAATTTCAAATTGTTATGTGATTCATACCCACTAGGGTATGAATCACATAAGTTACTGATTATGAGCTAAACGAACAACGTTTGCGACGCACTTAGCGATGCCGGGCACTGTGGGGTGAATCACCAAGAGCGAGTGTGCTTGTCAGAAAATTCATAAAACAGGCTATATCTATAGTATTATTGATTATGTTTATAATGCGATAAAAATTAATGAGTCCCCCAATTAATATTCAAAAACAATAGATAATGAGAACTCACTTTAACTTTCGTTTCTTAAGCCGTATGCTTATCGCTTCGGCAATGCTGCTCCTGTTATACGGATGTGAAATCAATATTGGAGGA